>Ga0209015_10010_pt1 | contig 257365 bp, 230 predicted proteins | sample EPASupsiteSAE300_FD_187264 | JGI IMG/M metagenome (GOLD analysis project Ga0209015, IMG submission 187264) | Bioremediated contaminated groundwater from EPA Superfund site, New Mexico - Sample SAE3-00 (SPAdes) (version 2) | ecosystem: Environmental > Aquatic > Deep subsurface > Groundwater >...
ACCCAGCAGATCACGGTCAAGGTGGAATACCGCCACGACTGGGCGAACAAACAGGTGTTCCTGAAGAACGACGGTTCGTATGGCAAGTCCAACGACCTGCTCGCGACGCAGTTCATCTACTCGTTCTAATACGACCCGCCTCACCGCGTGGCCCGGCCTTATGGCGGGTCACGCGCCAAGGCCTCTTCCGCATGCTCTGCCTATGCTCCGATTCTCAAACCAGCCTCACGTCGCCTCGTATTACGCAGCAACCGCCAACGACAGCACGCGCCACCCTCCGCTCGAAGAAACGCTCAACGTCGACGTCTGTGTGATCGGCGCGGGCCTCACCGGCATCTCGACTGCGTTGAACCTTGCCGAACGCGGCCACTCGGTCGCGGTGCTCGAAGCATCGAAAGTCGGTTGGGCCGCGAGCGGCCGCAACGGCGGCCAGTTGATCGGCGGCTTCGCCTGCGATATCGATACATTCGCGAAGTTCATGCCCGCGGATGACGTGAAGCGTGTTTGGGACATGGGGCTTGAAACCCTGGATATCGTCAAGGAACGCGTCGCGAAGCATCAGATCGATTGCGATCTGACCATCGGCTATCTGACGGCGGCGAACAAGCCGCGCGATACGGACGCGTTGCAAAAATGGCGCGACGAAGCGCAACGCCGCTTCGGTTACGAGCGCTTCAGCTATGTCGACGCCGATGGCGTCGGCGAGTATGTTCAATCGCAACGCTATCTTGGCGGCCTGTTCGACGCGGACAGCGGCCATCTGCACCCGCTGAACTACACGCTCGGCCTGGCGCGTGCGGCACGCGAGGCCGGCGTGCGGATTTTCGAAGACAGTTGCGTCACCGCGTTGCGCGAGGAAAACGGCCGGCATGTGGCCGAAACAGCGCGCGGCCAGGTGAATGCGCAATTCGTCGTGCTTGCCTGCAATACCTATCTCGGCCAACTCGCACCGGACATCGCCAGCAAGATCATGCCGGTCGGCACCTACGTGATCGCCACCGAACCGCTCGACCCCGATCGCGCCGAAGCATTGATGCCGGCGAAAGCAGCCGTGTGCGACAGCCGCTTCGTACTGGACTATTTCCGCCCGGCGCCCGATAACCGCTTGCTGTGGGGCGGTAAAGTCAGCTACTCGACGTTCGCGCCTCGCAACCTCGGCGAGGCGATGCGCCGCGATATGCTGAAGACCTTCCCACAACTCGACGATGTCAAAATCGACTATGCGTGGGGCGGTTTCGTCGACATTACGATGAATCGCGCGCCGCATTTCGGGCGCCTGTCGCCGACGGTATATTTCGCTCAAGGCTTCTCCGGTCACGGCGTGAACACCACCGGCCTCGCCGGCAAGCTGATCGCCGAGGCGATCGACGGCCAGGCATCGCGCTTCGATCTGTTCGGCAAGATTCGTCACCGCGACTTCCCCGGCGGCGCTACACTGCGCACCCCTGCCCTCGTGCTCGCGATGGCCTGGTATCGAATGAAGGATCTGCTCTGATGAATGCTCCGACTCCCGGCTTCAACACCCTCGACCACCGCGCCGATGCGCTGATCGCCAACTCGTACTACGAGGCGAGCGCGACCCGTCCGCTTACCGACGATCCGACGCTCGACGGCACTGTGGAGGCCGACGTCTGCGTGATCGGCGCCGGCTTCGCCGGTTTGTCGGTGGCGCTCGAGTGCCGGGCGCGCGGCCTGTCGGTGATCGTGCTCGATGCGCACCGTCCCGGCTGGGGAGCGTCCGGCCGCAACGGCGGACAGACCCTGGTGGGTTTCGCGAAAGACGAGATCATCGAGCGTCAGCTCGGTCTCGACGGTGCGCGCGCCGCGTGGGCGATGTCGGTGGAAGGCGTCGCTTTGGTGCGCGAGCGCATTGAACGTTACGGCATCGATTGCGATTTCACCGCCGGTTATCTGACGGTCGCGACCAAGCCCAAACGCGTGCCGGATTTGCGTTCGTGGATGGAGTCGGCCGCGCAACGCTGGGGTTACACGAAACTCTCGTGGCTCGATACCGATGAGGTGCGTTCACGGGTCGCGTCGCGACGTTATCTGGCGGGGGTCTACGATCCGTTCTCCGGCCACCTGCATCCCCTCAAATACTGCCTCGGTCTTGCCGATGCAGCGCGTCGTGAAGGCGCGCAATTGTTCGCGCATTCGCCGGTGATCGAAGTTGTGCGCGGCGCGCGACCCGTTGTGCGGACGGCCGGCGGTGAAGTGCGCTGCCGCTTCGTCGCCGCGTGCGGCAACGCCACGCTCGGCGACGTGCTGCCCGCGCCGGTGGCCGCGCGTATCGCGCCGATCGCGTCGTATATCGTCGCCACGGAGCCGCTCGGTAAAGAACGCGCGGACGCCCTGATCAAAGGGCGCGAAGCGATTTGCGACAACAACTTCTTCCTCGATTACTTCCGTCTGTCGGCGGATCATCGGGTGCTGTTCGGTGGACGCGCGAGTTCGACCGGTGCGTCGCCCGCACAACTCGGCGAAGAGATTCGCCAGCGCATGATTGGCGTGTTTCCGCAGCTCGACGACGTGCGAATCGACTATGCGTGGGGTGGTTTCGTCGACGTGACGCGCAATCGGGCGCCCGATTTCGGCTCGATCGACCCGAATTACTTCTACGTGCAGGGGTTTTCCGGTCACGGCGTGGCGCTGACCGGAATCGCCGGGCGCGTCGTTGCGAAGGCCATGGCCGGTGAAACAGCGGCCTTCGATCTGTTCGCTCAATTACGGCATGCGCGCTTTCCGGGTGGGCCCGCGTTGCGCGGACCGGCGCTGGAACTTGGGATGATGTATCACCGGATTCTGGAGTTGTTCTAGGCGTTATCCGGATGCATCATCGCTGCTGCGCCCGCGGCATTCGCGCCAACGCGCTGCAACTGATGCGGCTGATGCGGCTGATGCGAAAGGACGGGCTAGGCGTCGAGACGCGCGAGGGCCAGCGTCACGAAGAAGCGCACGCCGAGCGGCAGCACGTCGTCGTTGAAATCGAACTCGGGGTGATGGCAATAGACCCCGCCCTGTCCAAGCAGCACATAGGCGCCGGGGCGACGCAATAGAAACTCTGAGAAGTCCTCCGAGCCGTTGAGCGGCGGAAAATCGCGCAGCACGTTCTCCGCGCCGAACACTTGCTCCGCCGCCGCTGCCGCTGCTTCGGCCTGCACACGATGATTGATCGTCGCAGGCGAGCTGCCATAGAACGTCACCGCGATCTCGCATTCGGTCGCGAGTGCGACGCCCGCGCAGATCGACTCGATGCGCGCCTTCATCCGTTCGCGCACGCTTTCGTCGAACGTGCGCACGGTGCCCGTCATCTGCGCATGCGAAGGAATCACGTTCGACGTGGTGCCCGCATGAATGCTGCCGATGCTGAGTACGGCAGCCGAAGCAGGATCGATCGCGCGGCTCACCACAGTCTGCAGCGCGCAAATGAGTTGCGCGGCAGCCGCGATCGGGTCCCGGGTCTTTTCAGGCGACGAGCCATGACCGCCAACACCGGTCACGTCGATCCGCATCTCGTCGCACGACGCCAGCATGGCGCCGTCGCGTACGCCGAACGTACCCGGCGCAAAATGCGGCGCATTGTGCATGCCGTAGATCTCGTCGTACGGAAACCGGCTTTCGAGCCCGTCGGCCAGCATGGCCAGCGCACCGCCGCCGGTTTCCTCGGCGGGTTGGAAAATCAGCACGAGCGTCCCGGCGAAATCGCGATGACGGCTGAAATGGCGTGCCGTGCCGAGCAGCATCGCGGTGTGGCCGTCATGGCCGCAACCGTGAAATACACCTTGCCGCAACGAGCGGTGCAACGGCCGGCCCTCTTCTTCCATCGGCAGCGCATCCATGTCGGCGCGCAATGCGATGGTGCGCCCCATGCCGGGCGCCGCACCCGTGCCACGAATCACGCCGACCACGCCCGTTTTGCCGATACTCGTGTGTGTTTCGATACCCCAGGCGCGCAGTTTCGCGGCAACGAGTTCGCTTGTGCGTGTCTCGTCGAAAGCCGTCTCCGGATTGGCGTGAATGTCTCGCCACAATGCCACCAGTTCGTCGATGTCCGCATCGATTACGTTCAGTCCCACTTTCGCTCCTTGTCTTGAGTGCTGCCGGCCGCGCGCCTCGTCACCAGCGGCGCAGTGGCTATACTAGCCAGCCCCGCGACTGGTCAATTTCCAGTTTTTTATGTACATAGCCAACGCTTATGGGCCGCGGACACCATGAAAACCACTCAATTACGCACCCTCGTGGCGATTGCCGAGCACGGCACGCTGATGGCCGCCGCTGATGCGCTGTGCCTGTCGCAGCCGGCCGTCACCAAGAGCATCAAGGAACTGGAGGCGCGCCTCGGCGTGCAACTGTTATTGCGCAGTGGCTCGGGAATTCGTTTGACACCGTATGGCGAAGCGCTGCTCCGGCGTGCGCGAACTGTCGTGACCGAGATCGCACGGGCCGAGCAGGAGTTGGAGGAGATGAAGTCGTCGGCCGGGCGAACACTCGAGATCGGCGTGTCGCTGCTCGCGGCGTCGATCGTCGTGCCTGAAGCAATTCACGCTTTCCGCAAGCGATTTCCCGATGTGCAGCTCGACGTGCACGAGTACCAGACCACGCGTCTCATCGACGGCCTGCGCGACGGCTCATTCGACATGTGCATCGGTTTTACCGGCGAAGGGGACCCCAGCAACGAATTCCGCGTGACACCGCTCGGCACGGTGTCGCAATCGCTGGCGGTCAAGTCGGGCGATCCGCTGGCGGGCGCAACACAGCTTGCTGGTTTGCGGGAAGCGCACTGGCTCTACAACTACACGCGCAAGAGCGTGCCCGCATTCTGGGCCGCGCTAACCGCGCGCGCGGGTAATACAGGCGCGACGCTGGCGCCGCCTTCGAGGATCACGGTCTGCACCGCGCGGCGGCTCTATGCCGAACTCGCCAGCGAAGCGGGCGTGGTGAGCGTCTGGCCGGATTTCCAGTTGAACGAGGAAACCGGACTCCGCTGCGCAGTGCCGCGCTGCCCCTGCTGACGCAAGGCAGGCTGCCGGCTTGAGCCACGCCTCCCGCACCACACGTCCCGTTCCCACCCTGCAAACTCACCGGCCTATCAACCTGCCACCTGGCGTTTACCCGAAAACGGCATTTTGTCGACTATTTATCGATAAATTATCGTGTTAGATTTCCTCGCCTACGCGTCATTGCAACCTGGCGCAACCCGTCGCATCGCGGGCGCAACCAGTCTGCGCGAGGCATCTGAAACAACACGCACAGCGGCAAAACAACGGCATAGCAGCGACACAGGAGAACAGCATGTGGGTCTTGATTGGCGTGCCGATCGTCGTACTCGGCTTCGCATTGCGCTTCAATGCGCTACTGGTGGTGACGATCGCGGGAATCGCCACCGGCATCGCCGGGGGCTTGCAACCGGTGGAGATCGTCAGCGCGTTCGGCAAGGCATTCGCCGATAACCGCTACATGGGCCTGATCTGGCTCACGCTGCCCGTGATCGCACTGCTCGAACGCAACGGCCTGAAGGAACAGGCCAAACACCTGATTTCGCGCCTGCACGCCGCCACCACGGGCCGCGTGCTGATGCTCTATTTCGTGATTCGCCAGATCACCGCCGCGCTTGGGCTCACTTCGCTCGGTGGCCATGCGCAGATGGTGCGCCCGCTGATCGCCCCGATGGCCGAGGCGGCCGCCGCGAACCGCTATGGCGAACTGCCCGACGCGGTGCGTCAGCAGATCCGCGCGAATGCGTCGGCGGTCGACAACATTGCCGTGTTCTTCGGCGAAGATATTTTCATTGCGATCCAGTCGATCCTGCTGATCAAAGGTTTTCTCGAGCAGAACGGCATCATCGTCGAGCCCTTGCACGTGTCCGTATGGGCGATTCCCACGGCGGTGGCGGCACTCGTGATTCACGTCGTGCGCCTGCTGCTGCTCGATCGCAATCTCTCGCACAAGATGAATGCGCTGGGCGCGGCGGCAGGACAGCAACGAGGTATTGCACGATGACGATCAAGCTCGAATCCCTCTACGTGCTGGCCGGTTTGATGTTTGCCGCGTTCGCGCTCTTCAATCTGCAAGACCGCTCGAATCCACGCCGTATCGTCAACTTTCTGTTCTGGGGCATCTACGCGATCACCTTTATGTTCGGCGGGGAACTGCCGCATTTCGTGACCGGCTGTCTCGCGATTGCACTCGCCCTGATCGCCGGGTCCGGCAAGCTCGGCAAAGGCAAAACCGACGGCAATAGCGAAGCGGCCGCCACGCGCCGCGAAGCCAACGCACGGCGCTTCGGCAATAAGCTTTTCATCCCGGCGCTGCTGATTCCGGTCATTACCCTGCTCGGCACGTTGACGCTGAAATATGTACCGTTCGTCGAGCCGAAGAACGTCACGCTGATTTCACTGGTGCTGGGCACGCTGGTCGCCTTCGGCGCCGCGCTGTTCATGTTGCGCGACTCGCCGGTGCATGCGTTGAAAGACGCGCGGCACACCATGGATACTGTGGGCTGGGCCGCGATTCTGCCGCAGATGCTGGCCGCCCTCGGCGCGCTGTTTGCGATTGCCGGTGTGGGCCACGTCGTATCGGATCTCGTGAAAACGTGGATTCCGGTCGACTCCGCTTTCGCGGTGGTCGCGGCTTATACATTCGGCATGGCGATCTTCACGATGATCATGGGTAACGCGTTTGCCGCGTTTCCGGTGATGACTGCCGGCATCGGCCTGCCATTGATCGTGCATCAGTTCCACGGCAACCCGGCCATTCTCGGTGCGATCGGCATGTTGTGCGGCTTCTGCGGCACTTTGATGACCCCAATGGCCGCCAACTTCAATATCGTGCCGGCTGCGCTGCTTGAACTGAAAGACCAGAATGGCGTGATCAAGGCGCAGTGGCCAACTGCTTTACTATTGCTGATCGTCAATACCATACTGTTGTACCTGTTCGTATTCCGCTTTTGAGGAGGCGCCGATGACTGTTCAACTCACGCCCGAATTCGCGTCTAAATTCGCCAATCTCGCACTCGCCCATCTCACGCGCGAGTATCCGAACAAGCTGACCCATTCGCTTGCCGGTCCGCAAGACGTGCAGGGCCCGCGCGCACTGCATCCGATTTTTTACGGCAGCTACGATTGGCATTCGTGCGTGCATGGTTACTGGCTCATCCTGCATCTGCTCGACCGCTTCCCCGATCTGCCTGAAGCAGCGCGCATTGTCGCGGTGGTCGACGAGCATTTCACCCCGGCGAATGTGGCCGGCGAACTGGCGTATCTCGATCTGGCGCATAACCGCGGTTTCGAGCGCCCGTATGGATGGGCCTGGCTGCTTGCACTAAGCGCGCAACTGCACACGCTGAAGCTGTCGGAAGCGGCGCGCTGGTCCAAGGTTTTTGCACCCTTGACCGAAGCCTTTGTCGAGCGCTTCGAGGAATTTCTGCCGAAAGCGACCTACCCGTTGCGCGTCGGCACGCATTTCAACATGGCATTCGCGCTTGCGCTCACGCTCGATTTCGCGCGGCAAACCTCGCGTGAATCGCTCGAAGCGCTGCTGGTCAACACGGCGGAGCGCTGGTTCCTGAACGATGTCGCGTGCCAGGCCTGGGAGCCGGCCGGCGACGAGTTCCTGTCGCCTTCGCTAATGGAAGCGGAATTGATGCGGCGGGTGTTGCCGCCCGCGCAATTCAGCGAATGGTTCAGGCGCTTTCTGCCGGATCTCGGTGCGAAGAAGCCGGCCACGCTGTTTGAACCTGTCACCGTGACCGATCGCACCGACGGCAAGATTGCCCACCTGGATGGCCTGAACCTGAGCCGCGCGTGGTGCCAGCGTTCGCTGGCGCGCGCGTTGCCGGCCGGCGACGTGCGCCGCACCGTATTGTTCGATTCGGCCGAGCGTCATCTTCAGAGCGCCCTGCCGCACGTGGCCGGCGACTACATGGGCGAACATTGGCTGGGCACGTTCGCCACGCTCGCGCTGGAAGCATAAGCGTGCTTTAGCAGAACCGTCGTTAAGCGGGCCGGATTTGAAGCGCGCTTAACGACCCGGCCGGCGAACTCGCCGGCTCGACACATTACTGGCCAGTCAGCTTTTTAGGCTTCGGCGGCGACTGAACCTTGTTGTACTGAAACGCGGGCGTCGCCTTCAACGCATCTTTCGTCGCGCCCGCCAGATAGAAATTCCCCGAACGAATATCCAGTGCGGCGATAGGCACGGCTACGTCATGCGACGCCACGCCCAGGAATCCGCCCGCGGAGACAATGGCGGCGGACAGCGAGCCATCGGGAGCGACCACCAGATCGCGGATCGTACCGATCTTTTCGTTCTGGTCGTTATACACGCCCTTGCCGAGAATGCTCTTCTTCACACTCCAGCCGCTCAGCAGCGCATTCGATTGCTCGACCGTGACGCTTAAGGGCTGCGTGCCGGCCACTTGGGCCTGCGCGCCAAAACTGGTTGCAGCTACCGCGACCACAATAACAAGCTTGCTCAACTTCATATCGTTCACTCCGTTTCTGATGGGCTTGACCGGCGCATGATCCACGCCGAAGGAATCGCTGCAAAACGATCATACAGACTAGCCGGCGCGTCTGCATCCAGCGCGTTCATCTGAACCGACCCATCACTCATCGTTGCCACCGAAAGAGTGGCGGCACGGCTCAAAGCGCATAACGGTAAAATCGAGCCAGGCGATGACGCCCGTTTAGAGGTGGCAGTTTGACTGAGCTTGAACAGGGTTTCATTCTGACCCGACATTGGCGGGATACTCCCGCCGGCACGGAAGTGGATTTCTGGCTGGCAACAGACGGCGGGCCCCGTCACATCCGTTTGCGCCCTCAGCCTTCGGTGGCGTTCATTCCGGCCGCGCACCGGGAACGCGCGGAAACGATCCTGCGCCGTGAGGCGCCGCTCGATCTGCGTCCGCTCGATCTATGCGATTTCCGGCATCGGCCGGTCATGGGACTCTACTGTCCGCAATACCGGCAATTGACAGGTCTCGAGAAGCGCTTGAAACAAGGCGGCGTCGACGTCTACGAGGCGGATATTTTCCCGCCCGAGCGTTACATGATGGAGCGCTTCATCACCGCGCCGGTATGGTTCGGCGGCGACGCGCAGCATGGCGGCCCGCTCATGAACGGCGAGTTGAAACCGGCTACGGACTACCGTCCGTCATTGAAGCTGGTGTCGCTCGATATCGAAACCAGCGCGCACGCCGAACTCTATTCCATCGCGCTCGAAGGGTGCGGACAGCGTCAGGTCTATATGCTGGGACCGCCGAACGGTGACGCCGGTGGTATCGACTTCGACCTCGAATACTGCGAAAGCCGCGCACAGCTGCTGGAAAAACTGAATACGTGGCTGGAACGGCACGACCCCGATGCGATCATCGGCTGGAACCTCGTGCAGTTCGACTTGCGTGTGTTGCAGCAGCACGCCGAACAGTATCGCGTGCCGCTGCGACTCGGCCGCGGTGGCGCCGTGATGGAATGGCGCGAGCACGGCCACAAACAGAATCATTTCTTCGCGGGCGCCGCGGGACGATTGATCATCGACGGTATCGAAGCCTTGCGCTCCGCGACGTGGAGTTTCCCTTCGTTCAGCCTCGAATATGTGGCGCGTTCCGTATTGGGCGAAGGCAAGGCGATCGACAATCCTTATCAACGCATGGACGAAATCCAGCGCCGTTTCGACGAGGACAAGCCGGCCCTGGCGCGCTATAACCTGAAGGATTGCGAACTGGTCACGCGCATCTTTGCGAAAACCGAACTGCTGTCGTTCCTGCTGGAGCGCGCAACCGTGACCGGCCTGCCCGCGGACCGCAGCGGCGGATCGGTCGCGGCGTTCACGCATCTATATATGCCGCGCATGCATCGTCAGGGTTACGTCGCGCCGAATCTCGGCGACGTAGCCGGTGCCGCGAGCCCCGGCGGATTCGTGATGGATTCGCGGCCCGGCCTCTACGATTCCGTGCTGGTGCTCGACTACAAGAGCCTCTACCCGTCGATCATCCGGACGTTTCTGATCGACCCGCTAGGGCTCGTGGAAAGCATGCTGAATCCCGCCGACGATCAATCGGTGCCGGGTTTTCTCGGCGCACGCTTCTCGCGCACGCGCCATTGCCTGCCTTCGATCGTCGGCCAGGTGTGGCAGGCACGCGAAGCCGCCAAACGCGCGCACAACGGGCCGCTTTCGCAGGCGTTGAAAATCATCATGAACGCTTTCTACGGCGTGCTCGGTTCCACCGGATGCCGTTTCTTCGACCCGCGCCTCGCGTCGTCGATCACGATGCGCGGCCACGAAATCATGCACGCCACGCGCGAGCTGATCGAGGCGCAAGGCTACGAAGTCATTTACGGCGACACCGATTCGACTTTCGTCTGGCTGAAGCACGCGCACAGCGAAGAAGATGCGAGCCGGATCGGCCGCGCGCTGGTCGAGCATATCAATGCGCAATGGCGGCAGGATCTGCAGGCACGCTTCGGACTCGAGAGCGCGCTGGAGCTGCAATTCGAGCGGCACTACAAGCGCTTTTTCATGCCGACGATTCGCGGTGCCGAGGAAGGCAGTAAGAAACGTTATGCCGGGCTGACTGTTTTGCCGGATGGCAGCGAAGACATTGTCTACAAAGGGCTCGAAACGGTGCGCACCGATTGGACGCCGCTTGCCCAGCAGTTCCAGCAGGAACTCTACGGGCGAATCTTCAGACAACAGCCGTATCAGGACTATGTGCGCGACTATGTGCGCGATACGCTGGCGGGAAAACTGGACGATCAGCTCGTGTACCGCAAGCGCTTGCGCCGCTCGCTCGGCGAGTACGAACGCAACGTGCCGCCGCATGTGCGCGCGGCACGCGTGGCCGACGAGTTCAACCGGCAACAGGGACGTCCGTTGCAATACCAGAACGGCGGCTGGATCAGCTATGTGATGACAACCGCCGGACCGGAACCGCTCGAAACCTTGCGCTCGGCGATCGACTATGAACACTATCTGACGCGGCAGTTGCAACCGGTTGCGGATGCGATCCTGCCGCTGCTGCGCGACGATTTTACGACGTTGATGTCGGGGCAGGAACAGTTGTTCTGAGTTTTTCAGACTCGCGCTACTTCGAAATCTTCTCCAGCTCCAGCCCCTTTGTACGCGGCCCCATCAGACCGATCGCCAGCATCACAATCAGCATCGCACCGGCGATGAAGACGAACACGCCAGTGGTGCCGAAGTGCTTCAGCACCGCCGCGATCAGAAAGGCCGTGAAGATCGCCGAGAAACGGCTCCACGAATAAACAAAGCCCACTGCCCGCGCGCGGATGCTGGTCGGAAAGAGCTCGGTCTGGTACGCATGGAAGCTGTACGAAATGATGTTGCCCGCGAGCGTCAGACACACCCCGAGGCTCACCAGCAACACCGCGCCGGATGCCTGGCTGAACCACAGGCCGCACACGATATTCACGGCCGCCATCACCACGATCACCGTCTTGCGCTCGAAGCGGTCGCCGATAAAGAGGCCGATTATCGGACCGATCGGCGCGGCCAGCGCAATCACGCTCGAGTACATCAGGCTTGTGGTGATCGTAATGCCCTGCTTGATCAGCAGCGTCGGCACCCAGTTCGCGAAACCATAGAAGCCGACCGTCTGGAAAATATTGAAGAGCGTCATCATCACGGTACGGCCGCGGTATGGCGGCACCCACATATCGCGGAAGCTGCCGCGCGGCGCAACCGGCACCGGCGCTGCGGGCGGCGGCAGTTCACGGCCGTATTCGCTGCGCACCTTCGCTTCAAGTTCGCTCATCACGCGATCGGCTTCGGCAAGACGCCCTTGTTGCGCGAGCCAGCGCGGGCTTTCCGGCAACGCTCGCCGGATCCACCACACGAACAGCGCACCGTGCGCGCCGATCAGCACCACCCAGCGCCAGCCGTCGAGGCCAAGCAGCGTGCGCGGCACCAGCACGTAAGAGAGAAACGCGACCACCGGCACCGCCGTGAAACCGACAGCCTGTTCGCATGCGAAAGCCCGGCCGCGGATCTGCTTGGGTACCAGCTCCGAGATATACGTGCCGATCGTCACCAGTTCGACGCCGATGCCGATCCCCGCCACGAAGCGCCAGAAGTTCAAACCCGTGGCCGTTTCCTGAAACGCCATCACGACGTTGGCTGCCGTGTACCACAGCAGCGAGTACGTGAACACGGCGCGGCGCCCGAAGCGATCCGCCAGAAAACCGCACGCGATCGTACCGATGAACAACCCGCTGAACAGCGCGGCGATGAAACTCGCGACACCGGTCGAGCCGAACAGACCGTGCGTGGTTGCCGTCAACAGGCCGCTTTTGACGAGGCCGGGCGCGACATAACCGGAGTACAGCAGGTCGTACAGTTCGAAGAAGAAGCCGAGGCTTAGCAGCACCACCAGCTTCCAGATGGAGCGTGTGGCGGGCAGCCGGTCGAGGCGCGCGGAGATGCTGCCGGCGTCGAGCGTAGACGATGCAGTGGACGCAGCGGACGCCGTAGCCGTTGCGGAAGACGCCGCGCCGCCGGCGCTGCGCGCGACGGACCCGGCGTGATCGGGGGATGCCATATTGTTTGTCTCCTGGTAGTGCGCTCATGCAGGCGATGCACGACGATGCTCGCCGGGTCCGGTCTTGTGCCGGCCTTCTGGTTACTTTCGCGTTTCAAACGCACCACGATGCCGGGCCGCAAGGTCCGGCCAGCATTCTAGCCGCGTGCGCGCTTCAATTGTTCGAAGGTGGTGATTTTTCCAGCCAGCGCGCTCGCTGCAACGGTGTAGGGGCTCGCGAGCCACACATTGCCCGGACCGGAGCGGCCAGGGAAATTGCGGTTGATCGCGCTGATCGTTACCTCGTTCGCGTTGGCCGACTGCCCCGGTCCGCAGTTCGCGCACGAGCCGCAGCCCGGCATCACGAGCGTCACCCCCGCGCGCTCGAAAACCGGTAAATAGCCTTGTTCGTCACAATAGGCGCGCACTGCCATCGTGCCGAATTGCAGATACAGGCGCGTGCTGCCATGCACATGCATGCCGTGCTCCACACCCCAATGCAATACCTCATGATAGAAGTCGAAGTCTTCGCGCTTGCCTGCCGTGCACGAGCCGCCATACGCGATATCGATCGCGACATCGCTCTCAAGTTGCGGCGCCGGCACGCCATTGCCCGGATCGCCCGGACGCGCGAGCATCGGTTCGATGGCGGTAGCGTCGATGCGAATCGTGTCGCGATACGTGGCGCCGGCATCGCTCTTCATCCAGCTTTCAAGGCTGAAGTCGACCCCGCGACGCTCCTTCAGAAACGCCACCGTGCGTTGGTCCGGTTCCACGATGCCCGTGAAGCCACCCAGTTCCGCAACCATATTGGTCAGCGTGGCGCGTTCGTCGATCGACATTGCGCGCACCGCCGCGCCGCCATACTCGAACACCAGGCCGATCGCGCCGCCCGAGCGGATCGCGTCCATCTGCAACAGATGCAGCACGACGTCTTTCGCGGTCACGCCGTCGCGCAATACGCCGTCGATCTCGATGCGCAAGGTTTCCGGCACTTTGCAGCGCACATAGCCGGTCACCCAGCTATTGGCGATTTCTGTCGCGCCCGCACCGAATGCGAGGCAGCCGAGCGCGCCCGAATGCGGCGTGTGCGAATCGGTGCCGCACGCCACCTGCCCCGGCAACGCGTACTGCTCGGCCATCAGCGCATGACAGATACCCTCGGAACCCGGCGAGTTATCGAGCGCGCCGTGCGAGCGCACTGGATAGTCGCGCGAGAACGACGTGTGCCCTTCCATCAGATTGGCGACACCCGGCAGCAATCCGTCGCGGACGTGCGGAATGCTTTGTGAAGCGAGCACCAGATGATCCTGAAACGCGATGATGTGGTCCGGCGCATGCAGCGGCGCCGGCTTGCCGAACGCGCGATGCATCAGATGCGCGCACATGCCGGTGAAGTAGTCGTGGCTGAAGCGCCAGTCGGCGGCGATGAACACACCGTCGCCGCGCTGCGCGTGTTCAATGCCAGGATGAAGATGACGCTCGATGATCTTCTCGACCAGCGTCTTCGGCTCGGCCTCGCCCGCTGCGGACTCGGCATTCTCCCCGCTCCGCACACGCGGCGCGGGCCAGTCGGCGAACTTGCTGTACGCGAGCAATCCGCCGCTGCGAATGATCTGCTGCGTGAGCGCGTCGCGGCCCTTGAGAAACTCGTCGATCGGCACCGCCTCTCCTGCGATCAGGCGATCGAGCACGGAGAAATCGGTGGTAGTGAGGATACCGATGTTGTCGCAATTCTGCTGATAGATGCGCTCGAAACTCTCGGCAACGATCAGGCGGATGCCCGCCGACAACTCCGCCAATGGACTCGATTCACGCGAAGAGCCCTTGCCGTAGCGCTTGCCCGCAACCGTTACCTGAAAGCCGCCGTCCTTGACCGCATTGCGGCCAACCGGCAGGCGCTCGCCCGCCTTGAAGCCCACGTACGGATACTGGCCGAGGCGTTCGTCATAGGTGAGCATGACGGTGACCGGCGTGATTTCGTCGGTCGAGACGTTGTCGCGCAGCGGGCCCGCGCTGGCACGCGTGAAGTTTTCACCCGCCAGTTGTGCCTCGATCACAGCGGGGTCCTGGGACAGGTACAGCACGCGGCCGTCCAGACGAATCGTGTCGCTCATCAGCATTCTCCTTGCACGCACTATACGGCGCGCAACGGCGATGCCGAAGTGCTGGTCGAGCAACGCAGACGTCTCGTTTGGCGATGATCGGCGCGCCCTTCTTCCTCGCGTTGTCGTGACGCATCGTGGCGCAGCCGCGGTCGCGGTGCCGGCCTGATCGCCCGGCTAAGCCCCGCCGCCGAGGAAGCCGACAAGCGCCGCCGCGCTCGCGCTTAACTGATCGCGCGACTTGAAGATCATGACGAGACGCCGTAACGCCCAGGCATCGCTCAGGGACAGCAGACGCACGTCGAGCGCATTCACATAGAGCAGCCCCACCTGCTCGGGCACGATCGCGATGCCGAGGCCGGCATGGACCATCCGGCACAGCGCGTCGAGGCTGCTGACGCGGATCTTCACGTCGAGTTGCCGCCCCGCGCCGGCCGCCGCCTGCTGCGCAAGCAGTTGCGTCAACGCACTCTCGCTGCGCAGGCCGACAAAGCTGTCGTCGAGCAAGGCCTCGAACGCCACGTGCGACGCGTCAGCGAGACGATGACCGAACGGCACCAGCACCGCGAGGCGATCTTCCCGATACAGCACCTGCTCGAAGGCTTCGCTGCCCGCCACCGGGTTGCAGATGCCAAAGTCCGCGCCATGTTCGCCAACTATCCGCAGCACGTCCGCGCTGTTCTCCTCCTCCAGTTCGATCGACACCTCCGGGAACACCCGCCCGAATGCCGCGACGTCTTCGGGCAAGAACTGCACGATCGACGAAAGATTCGCCACCACCCGCACCCGCCCCTTCGCCCCCGACGAAAAACGCGACAACTCCGCGCTCATCTGTTCAATGCTGCCGATGATCGCCAGCGCATAGCGCAGCACGGTTTCGCCGACCGGCGTCACCGTAATGCCACGCGACTGCCGCTGGATCACCGGTAAGCCGATCAGCGCCTCGATCTCGGCAATGCGCCGGCTCACGGCGGACGACGCAATGAACTCGCGCTCGGCCGCGCGCGCGATGTTCTGCTCCTGGCAGACGGCGACGAACAGGCGCAGCGAGGTGAGATCGAGTTTCTTCAGAAGGTTTTCCATGGGCTCGCCTGGCGGGAATGCCTCGATTGTGACGTGCGTTGCCTGATTCGCCAAAGCACTTCCCGGGAGGGCCGCACACGCCGGCGGGCGGCGCCGGCATGCCACCAGGAAGGCTTGCTTTGCCGCGTGCATCCCGAAGCGTCGCTTTTTCGCGTCAGTTTCAACTCCTGCCCGCCGCTGCACCCGCAGGCCACACTGACTAAAAAACACCTATGATTTAAAAGCGCTTTTTGTCAAAAAGCAGCATTTAATCACTTCAGGAAACAGCTTATTGTAAAAAAGTAGAAACACTTTGGAACCGGTTCCATTTACCATGACGCCGCAATCCGATGACTGCCTCGGAGCGTCATGGCGCGCTCCCTTCTCGTGACAAAGAACAATATGGCTCAATCTCCTCTTACCTCCCGCCGCGGCTTCTTACGCACGGCCATCGCGCTGGTTCCCGCCGGAACGCTCGCCGGCTGCGAAGTCAAGCAGGCGGACACGGCCGCCCAGAGCGCGAGCGGCGCCGCCGCCGCAGGCCAGGCTTCCGGCGCCGACTACAAGCCGCATTTCTTCGACGCGAAGGAATGGGCCTTCGTCCACGCGGCGGTCGACCGTCTGATTCCCGCCGATAGCGAAGGCCCCGGAGCGGTCGAAGCCGGCGTGCCCGAATTCATCGACCGGCAGATGGACACGCCGTACGCGCACGGCGCGCTCTGGTACATGCAGGGTCCCTTCCAGCAAGGCGCACCGGAGCTCGGCTACCAGTTGAAGCTCGTGCCGCGCGATCTGTACCGGCTCGGCATCGCCGCGGTGAACGCCTACTGCAGCAAAACCTATTCGCATCCGTTCGACGCCCTCGACGCGCCCACGCGCGACACCGTGCTCGCCGCGCTCGAGACCGGAAAGATCGATCTGGCGGACGTCCCGGCTACCGTTTTCTTCGGCCAGTTGCTGCAAAACACCCGCGAAGGCTACTTCTGCGACCCGATCCACGGCGGCAATCGCGACATGGGCGGCTGGAAGATGATCGGTTTCCCCGGCGCGCGCGCCGATTTCATGGACTTCGTCAACCAGGACGGCCAGGCCTATCCGTATGGCCCCGTGTCGATCGAAGGAAAGCGCACCTGATGACCACGCAAACCAAACCCCACGCCGACGCGGTAATCATCGGCTTCGGCTGGACCGGTGCGATCCTCGCGAAGGAACTCACCGAAGCCGGCCTCAACGTGGTCGCGCTCGAACGCGGCGAGTATCGCGACACCTATCCGGACGGCGCGTACCCGAACACGATCGACGAGCTGACCTACAACATTCGCAAGAAGCTGTTCCTCGATCTTTCGAAGACCACCGTCTCGATCCGTCATAACGTCGGCGAAACGGCCCTGCCTTATCGTCAGCTTGCCGCGTTCCTGCCGGGCGAAGGTGTTGGCGGCGCCGGCCTGCATTGGTCGGGCGTGCATTTCCGCATCACGCCGGAAGAACTGCGCCTGAAGAGCCACTATGAAGAACGCTACGGCAAGCGCTTCATTCCGGAAGGCATGACGATCCAGGATTACGGCGTCAGCTACGAAGAACTCGAACCGCATTTCGACTTCGCCGAGAAAGTGTTCGGCACTTCGGGCCAGGCGTATAAGGTCAACGGCAAGATAGTTGGCGACGGCAATGTGTTCGACGCGCCGCGCAGCGACAACTTCCCGCTCCCCGCGCAGTTGAACACTTACTCGGCCGAGCGCTTCGGCAAGGCCGCGCGCGAACTCGGGCTGCACCCGTACCGCCTGCCTTCGGCGAATACGTCGGGTCCGTACACGAACCCGTATGGTGTGCAGATGGGGCCGTGCAACTTCTGCGGTTTCTGCAGCGGCTACGCGTGCTACATGTATTCGAAGGCCTCGCCGAATCTGAACATTCTGCCCGCGCTGAAGCCGTTGCCGAACTTCGAACTGCGTTCGCGCTGCCACGTGCTGCGCGTCGAACTCGACAATACGAAAAAGCGCGCCAAGGGCGTGACGTACGTCGATCCGGCGGGCAACGAAGTCTTTCAACCCGCCGATCTCGTGATCGTCGCGGCGTTCCAGTATCACAACGTCCACCTGCTTCTGCTCTCGGGCATCGGCAAGCCGTACGACCCGATCTCGGGCGAAGGCGTGGTCGGCCGCAATTTCGCGTACCAGAACCTCTCGACGATCACGGCGTTCTTCGACAAGGACACCTTCACCAATCCGTTCATCGGCGCGGGTGGCAATGGCGTCGCGGTGGACGACTTCAACGCCGACAACTTCGATCACGGCCCGCTCGGTTTCGTCGGCGGCTCGCCGTTGTGGGTGAACCAGGCGGGCACCAAACCGATCAGCGGCATCGCGACACCGGCGGGCACGCCGAACTGGGGCGCGAACTGGAAGAAGTCGGTGAAGGATCACTACGCGCACACCATTTCGATGGATGCGCACGGCTCCAACATGTCGTACCGCGACGTGTTCCTCGATCTCGATCCGACCTATCGCGATTCGTACGGCCAGCCGCTGCTGCGCATGACCTTCGACTGGAAGGACAACGACATCAAGATGGCGCAATACGTGACCGGGCAGATGCACAAGATCGCGCAACAGATGGGGCCGAAGTCCATCGGCGTCTATACGCGCGAATTCGGCGCGCACTTCGATTCGCGCCGCTATCAGACGACTCACCTGGTCGGTGGCGCGATTATGGGCACCGATCCGAAGACCAGCGTGCTGAACCGTTATCTGCAAAGCTGGGACGTGCACAACGTGTTCGTGATGGGCGCGTCGGCATTCCCGCAAGGCATCGGCTACAACCCGACCGGCCTCGTCGCCGCGCTTGCCTACTGGTCGGCGCGCGCGATCCGCGAGCAGTATCTGAAGAACCCCGGGCCGCTGGTGAGCGTATGAAGAAAATCGACATCCAACGCCTGGGACAGGCATTCAAACGCGTGAGCGCGGCCTCTGTTTGCGCCGCTGCGGCGCTGTGCGCACCGCTTGCCGTGCAAGCGGCAACTCCGGCACCCACTCCGCCGCAATCCGCCGACGCCGCGTTGATCGCGCACGGCAAATACCTCGCGCGCGCCGGCGATTGCATTGCGTGTCACACGGCGCAATCGGGCAAGCCATTCGCGGGCGGCCTGAAGTTCGACACGCCGATCGGCGCGATCTACTCGACCAACATCACGCCCGATCGCGATACCGGTATCGGCTCGTGGACCTTCGCGCAGTTCGATCGCGCGGTGCGCGCGGGCGTGCGGCCGAACGGCGACACGCTGTATCCGGCGATGCCGTACCCGTCGTATGCGCGCCTGAGCGACGCCGACATGCACGCGTTGTACGCGTACTTCACCCAGGGTGTCGCGCCGGTGAACCAGGCGAACCGTGCGGTCGATATCGTCTGGCCGCTGTCGATGCGCTGGCCGCTCGGCATCTGGCGTCATCTGTTCGCACCGCAGCCCATGACGTTCGACGCGCAGCACTATGCCGATCCTGTGGTCGCGCGCGGTGCGTACCTCGTGCAGGGTCTCGGCCACTGCGGCGCCTGCCACACGCCGCGCGCGGTGACGATGCAGGAGCGCGCATTGAGCGATCTGGACGGCAGCGAATTTCTTGCCGGCGGCGCGGCAATCGACGGCTGGGTTCCGTCGAGCCTGCGGGGCAACCCGCGTACCGGTATCGGCGGCTGGAGCGAGGCTGATCTCGTGCAGTTCCTGAAGACCGGACGTACGCAGCACAGCGCGGCATTCGGCGGTATGACCGACGTCGTTCAGCACAGCATGCAGCACATGAGCGACGCCGACCTGAGCGCGATCGCGCGCTACCTGAAGACGCTGCCGTCGACCGATCCGCAGGAAACGCCATACGTGTACAACGATACGGCCGCTCACGCGCTGCGTACCGGCGACGCCACGGCTCCCGGCGCCGCCGTCTACCGCGACAACTGCACCGCCTGCCACCGCAGCGACGGCCGGGGTTACACGCGCGTTTTCCCGGCACTGGGCGGCAATCCGGTCGTGCAGGGCAAGGACGCGACCTCGCTGATTCACGTGCTGCTGACCGGCAACACGCTCGAAGGCACGAAGAGCGCGCCGTCCTCGTTCACGATGCCGCCTTTCGGCTGGCGTCTGAACGATCAGGAAGTCGCCGACGTCACGAACTTCGTGCGCAATAGCTGGGGCAACACCGGTTCGACGGTCAGTGCCGCGGATGTCGCCAAGGTCCGCAAGACCGTCAAGGTGACGGCGCCGGAGATGCCTCCCGGCGCTTCACTAAGCCGATAAGCTCGCGCCGCCAGAAATCGCAAGCCGCTTCCCCCGCTTCCCGCAGTCTGCTCCGTTGTTCAGGAGCGGACTGCGGGTGCGCGGAAAAAAGAGAGATCGCCATGCAGGCGACCTGAGATCGACGATCCAACCAAGTTACCACTACGATGAAAAAGCACTTGCTTGCTGCACCCCTGTTGTTGTCTTTCGCGGGTATTGCGTCCGCGCAGAGTTCCGTCATGCTGTACGGCATCGTCGATGCGGGTATCACGTATCGCAGCAACGAACGCACCGGCACCACCGGCGCTTACTCGGGACACTCGAACGTCGCGGTAACGAGTGGCAATCTCTCCGGCAGCCGCTTCGGCATCAAGGGTCAGGAAGACCTGGGCGGCGGCTGGAACGCCCTGTTCCTGCTGGAGGACGGTTTCGACATCACGAACGGCAAGACCGGCCAGAACGGCGGGTTGTTCGGCCGTCAGGCGTTCGTCGGGATTGGCAGCCAGCAATACGGCACGGTCACGCTCGGCCGCCAGTACACGTCGCTGAACGACTTCGTCGCGCCGGTTGCGCCGGTCGCGATGGTCGGCGGCTTTGGCGCGCATCCGGGCGACATCGACGATCTCGATCAGACCGCGCGGGTCAACAACTCGGTCAAGTACACGAGCGCGAACTACTCGGGCTTCACGTTCGGCGCGTTGTATGGGTTCGGCGGCCAACCGGGCAGCCTGAAGCAGCAGAACACGTGGAGCGTGGGCGCCGGGTACGGCAATGGCCCGTTGCATGTGGGCGTCGGCTATGAGCGTTCGGACAACAGCAAGAGCGGAACGAAGGATTCGACATACGGCAAATGGAGCGGCACCGACGACGGCCTGTTCAACTCGTCGATCAATGAAGGTTACGCGAGCGCGCAATCGCAACAGATCATCGCCGCGGGCGCGACCTACAACTTCGGACCGGCCATTCTCGGCGTGAACTACAGCAATGTGCAATACCGCTCGGGCGCCGATTCATTGTTCAACGGGCATGCAACATTCAACGTCGCGGGCGTATTCGGACAGTGGACCATCCGCCCGGCCGTGCAACTGTTCGCGGGCTATAGCTACACGCGTGGCGGCGAGGTGCAAGGTGTTGACGAGCGTGCGCAATATCACAACGTCACGCTCGGCGCGCAGTACAACATGTCGAAGCGCTCCACGGTGTATCTGATGGGCGGCTATCAGCACGCGTCCGGTGTCACGCTGGATGCGCTCGGCAATCCGGTCGCGGCAACCGCATCGGTCAGCGACAAGGGCAACGGCCACTCGTCGGACACGCAGTCGCAGGCGATCGTCAGTATTGGCTTGCGGCACCGGTTCTGACGAGGCTCAGTGCTGTTGCGGGAGCGCGTCGATCAGTTCAAGATGCCGTGCTTCCGTTTCGTCGTCCGCGGGGAACATGCATTCGATACGCAGTTCCTGCGCGGCGACGGCGCGTGGTGTGCCCACCGTGGCGACCATTGAAAAGTAGTTGAGGACCTTGCCGTCCTTGACGAAGCCGATGGGTATGACCGGCATGCCTGCTGTCGCGGCGCCGCCTCCCAGTGAGTCCTGGGAAGATTTCGCGTCCGGCTTCACATCCGGCTTCACATCCGGATAGGCACGCAACGCGGCGAGCAGCTCGCGTGTCTGAGCGTCGACCACACGGCCGACCGACTCCCGATAGACGCGCTGAATCAGGCTATCCGCCACTGTTTGCCAATCGGCCACGAACGGCCGCATGCCGTCCGGATCGAAAATCAGATGCAGCATATTGCGCGGCCCCTTGCGCGCCGCCATGTCGATAAAGCAATTGAAGAAACGCGGCGCCGCATCGTTGGTCATCAGCACATTCCAGTAGCGATCCATCACGAGCGCGGGAAACGGCTCATGCTGCCGCAGCATGCGCCCGAGTGCGCTGGTGACACTGCGCATCTCCTGTGCATTCCACGCGCTGTCGGCATACATCGGCGCATAGCCTGCGGCCAGCAGCAGCGTGTTGCGTTCGCGCAGTGGGATATCGAGCGCCTGGGCGAGATCCAGCAGCATCTGACGGCTCGGCACGCTGCGGCCGCTTTCGACAAAGCTGATGTGCCGCTGCGAGACGCCCGCGTTGAACGATAAGTCCAACTGGCTGATACCGCGCATGTCTCTCCAGTGACGCAACAACGCGCCAAGTTCATTCGACGGCGTCTTCCGTTCGGGATTCGCGGGATTCATCGGTGTATTTTTTTCGCCAGTCGGTGCAGATCGGGTTGGGTGAGCGGCGGCGCCGGCGCATCCGTGGATGTCCGGCGCCACGCGGTAGTTCGAACCGCGTCGATCAGCATACTCCCTTCCCTGTTACTGAACGACTCGGCGAGACGCGACCGGCGCGGTCCAGGCATGCTCCTGGAAAGGCGCTTCGAGTGCCGGCTTCGTGATGTTGCCGGTGTAGTTCGTGATCGCGGAAGCAGCCAGCACGGTGAGAACCTCGAGCACCTGGTCCTTGCGGAAACCCGCCTCGATAAACTGGTTCACTTCATGGTCGCTCAGGTGTCCGCGCTTTTCGATCGCCGTTTTCGTCAGCATCGAGAGCGCCGCGTGCTTCTTGTCGGCAGGCTTCCGGCCATCGCGAATCGCTTCGACATCGGCGGATGAAAGCCCCTCTTTCAGCGCGAGAGCCGTGTGAAACGCAACGGCCCACGAGCACGCGTTCGTCACCGCATTAGTCAGCAAAAGGGTCTGGATCTGCGCTTCCGTAAACGTGCCCGAATGGACTTTCTGGAAGATACCGATGAAGCCGCCGATCAGCACCGGCGATTCAGCCATGGCTCCCGCAATGTTGGGGATAAGGCCGAAGTTCTGCTGGAGTTGCCGCAGCACCGGCCGGGATGGTTCGGGTGCGGAATCAATCGTATGAATCTGGAAGGTCGACATGACAGGTCCTCGATCGTATGCGCCGCTCGGGATGAGCGGCGCGACGACCGAAGATTAGGCGTGTGCGTGCGGCTCGCCAATTACCTCGGATGTAATAAATTCGAGCCGCCGTCACGCCCTCACCTGCCCCGCGTGCGTTGATTGGCGCGCTCCGGCCGCCTCATGCTCCAGTACGGCCAGTAATGAAAATGATCCAGTTGCCTGAGCCGCTTTCGATGCATCAGCTCGCGGTAATAATGAGCGGCGACGAACACGGGCGCCATCGCCAGCACGAACGAACCCATCACGATTCCCACTGCTTCACTCATCGCACCCTCCATGGCGGAACGGCCAGCTTCACTGCGGGTGTTGCTGCCCGCGTCACTGCTATCGCCTGGTACTTGCGGCTACAGGAGTCAGTTCGCCGTTGCTGCGTGCCGGTTTCGACGCTGAGGCGGTAACCGCCTCAAGATTGCTCTCCGCCATCTTCACGGCCTGTTGCCCCGTTTTCTGCAGTGTTTCACACAGGGTCGTGGTGGCGGCAATCGCGGATCTCCATGCGGCGATCGCGGCTTCCGACCCTGAGGGAGCACGTTTCGCCGCTTCGTCGACGAGAGTCTGCACGCGATCGTTATACCGCTCGTAGTAGGCCTGGACGAGTTGCGTGACTTCAGCCTGCGTAGCCGCTGCGATGTCGAACACCTGCCGGCCGTACGACAGCGATTTTTCCGCGCAGGGGCCGGCGAAATCTGCCGGCAGCGTGAACCATTGCTGCGGCTCGCCCGCAGCGGACATTTTGCTCATGTTCTCCTGCGTCTCGGCCAGCGTGGCCCTGAGCGCTTGCAGGTTCAGTGCGGCCAGTTTTTCGACACCCTCAAAAATCTTTCCGGCCACCTCAAAGAACGTGTCGACGTTGGTCTTGATGGCAACAGCCTGCTCGGGACTCAATAGACTCATGGTTGAATTCCTCAAATTTCGATCCGACGCGCGAACGCCCACCCGGACGGGCCGATAGATTTCGGTGGATCGCGATAACGAATAAATCGCAGCAGATATCGCCGATGCCTAGCGCATCCGGGCGACCGCCTTAAGAATGGAATCGCCTTCGCTGGTGATCTGAGGACGTGAGCGTCCCGACGCGAGGTTTTCCAGTGATATGAGTTGTCGCTCGATCAGCGCGTCGAGCTCGGCGCGGCCCAATTCGATCTGATCCGGCGCGTTCTTGATGAGCATTAAGGTAGCGAATTCATGGGGACTCAACATATCGTCTCCTCGATTTGGTCTATCTGACGTGGGGAGCATTAATTACCCCCCTCCAGCCTGAATGCCCGGCAAATATTTCTGCCGCCTCTGTAGAGCGATCATTCGAGAAACCGCTTCACGGAGCCGCCATCATAACCGGTAAATTTTCAATTGCAATATGTGGCTTGCGTTTTATCAAGGCAGCCATTTTGTCTGTTGATTTCTGTTTCGTCTGCTTAATATTTTTGTATTGAATGACGTCCAGACGCGTCTCGCCCAAGGCCACGGATCACCGCCTCGCAAGGCAGACAGGCGAATTCGACCGATCTCCCGGGATTTTAAAAGATCGCTTACATAACAATATCAATTCACTTCTATGTCGCCTGGCTTCTATTTATACGTGAATATTATATTTACGGACCAGCGTTTTAATGCGGCGACCTTATACCCATACATTGCGAAATATTTATTACAACCCACGCGCATTGTCGCAATACCTAATATTCTGATCAGCGACAAAAGCTGCTTGCCTTCTTATCGGATCAGGCTGCGCAACCCGACACACCGCCGGCCACGTCGAAGCCGGCGGCCACCATCAGCATCGCTCCACGCTCGAATCAGAACAGGTGATGTATCCCGCTCAGCAACACCGTCTGTCTGCCGCCCGACGCCGCGCCGATCCCAAGGGTATTCGCCACGGCCCCGCCACCGGCGGTCTCGAACATCAAGTCCGCGTAGACTTGCGTCGTTTTCGACAGCGAGTACACGTTCGCCACCGTAAGTTGCGTCCAGCGATGCCCGGCAAGCGTCGCGGACCAGGCTCCCGCCGCGATTTCTTCCGCCGGTGTCAGGCGCACGTTGACGCCGCCGTCCACGGTGCGAAAGTGCTCGCTGCCGCCGGCCGACTGAATCCTCACATCTGTCGCGAGTGCATGCAGCGTCACGCGTTCGAAGCGATACGATCCGCCTATTCCCGCGTCGCGCACCTGTTTCGCGTTGAAGCTCGCGCCGGGCGCGAGCGTTTGTCCTTCGAACGAAGTCAGACCGAGCCCGTTAGAGAGCGGCAACAAACGATCGCGGTATTCGGAGTAGACCGCCACCAGCTTGAGCGGCCCATTCGTATAGTGGGCGCCGAAGCTGATGGTCCGCCCATTCGTGTTGCTGGCCGAAGCGCCGGGAAACCCGTATAGCGCGCCGAAACTCAATCCGCTGTAGTTCGCGCTTTTCCATTTCACCGTACTCGACAGTTGTACCGGCAAGGTGCTTCCCAGGCCGTCGAGATTGCCGGGGTGAAATGCGGAGAAGTCGCCGAGCAGTTGACCGGTCGACACCGAGCCGAGCCAATCGAAATTCCAGTCGGTCTGGCGGCCGAGCGTCACGGTGCCGAACATCGGATCGGATATCCCTACGTAGGCCTGACGATTGAAGAAGGTACTGCTACTCGCCGACGCACCGGTTGTCGTGACGAAACCGCTTTCGAGCCTGAATACCACCGAACGGCCCGCGCCGATATCTTCGACGCCCTGGAAGCCGAAGCGGTCGGCCTGAAAGGTGCCCTGCTCGGCGATATAAGCATGCGCGCCGTGCAGATTGCTCACGTAGCCGAGGCCCGCGTCGAGACTTCCATATAGCGTCACACTACTTTGGGCGTTGGCCGCGGTGGAAACGACGAGCGCGGCCATGCACGCGACATCCGCCGCGCGGAAAGCGAAATTGGTTTTCATGGAAAAAGGATTGAAGCGTTTGAGGGAGAACTGCGAGGACTTGCGTTAAAAGCTAAAAACCAAAGCAGGCGCTGAAACCCGCGATCAGATTGTCTGGACCTTCTCCACCGGCCTCACACGCCATGCGCCGAACACCAGGTTGACGACGATTGCGGTGAGTGTCCCCGCGGCCATGCCGTTGCCCAGGATGATCTGCGAATAGCCGGGGAACGACGCATACACGTTGGGAACAAGAATCGGCAGCAGGCCCACCACCAGCGCGGCCGCAAGCGTGTACTGATTGCCGCGTGCATGCAGGTCGACCTTGCCGAGCAGGTTCACGCCCATCACACCGATCATCGCGAATACGATCAGTGCCGTGCCGCCCACCACCGGCGCGGGAATCGCGTAGGCGAAGCGTCCGAGCGGCGCAAACAGCGCGATGACCATCAGCATCGCGCCCGCTGTCGCGGTCACGTAGCGCGAGCGCACGCCGGTGGTCTGCACGACACCGATATTTTCCGCGCTCGTGATGATGAGCGAGGTACCCAGCAGCGAGCCGAGCAGCGACGCCACCGCATCGCCGCGAATCGTTCTCGGCACGTCGCGGCGCATGTCGATCTTCTTGCCGGTGATCTCGCCGACGGCCACCGTCTGCCCGGTTGCCTCGGCCATCGAAATGACGCTGAAAATCAGCATGGGTAGCGCGGCGAGCACATCGAAGCGCGGCATGCCGAAAGGCAGCAAGACCGGCAACGTGAAAATTGGACCGGCCCACATGTCGCCCGCCGGCATCAGTCCAATCGCCCAACCGGCACAGGTGCCGATCGCGAGACCCAGCAGCACGGCGAGCCGTCCCGCGGTGCCCTTGAACAGACGCGCCACCGCCAGCGTGGCCACGATCGTGAGCAGTGCGAGCCCCAATGACTGCGGCCGCGCGAAGCCAGGCGTTCCCGGCTGGCCGACGATGATCCCGGCGTAGATCTTGATGAGGCTCACCGAGACGAGCAGCAGCATCGTCCCCACCACGACACGCGGGAAAAAGCGCAGGCAGCGCGCGAATACCGGCAACACGAGCCAGTAGAACAGGCTGGTGAGAATCGCCGCACCAGCGGCCGTGCGCAGATCCGTCTGCGTGGCGATTACGGCGAACAGCATGGCGGGCGCGCCACCCGGCACCATCACGAAGGGCAGCCGTGAACCGATCGACCCGGCCCCGAGCGATTGCAGCAGCGTGCCGGCACCGCAGGCAAAGAAAGTCGCGCCGATCAGTTGCACGGTCATGCCCGGCGAAAGCGCCAGCATCCGTGACACCAGAAAAACCGCGGTGACGGGCGAAGCCGCCATCGACAGGACATGCTGCAAGCCGAACAGCATGAGTTGCCATGCGGGCAAGCGCGTATCGACGCTATGTGTGGCTGGGTCAGAATTCACGTCACCCCCGGGGGATCGAAAACGCGGCGTTCAGGCACGCAGCCACGGCAATTGCTCGCGGCTGTAGCGGAAGGTCTGGAACACGCTGTTCAACTGGCCGGGGCCGGTCTTGCGCGCCGCTTCGTCCGGGTACTCGCCGAACCACGGGATCACGTATTCCCACACCACCTCGCCCGCGGGCGTCACTTCGAAGAGGCGGCCCGTTGCCGACTCGGTGATGTGCGTGTTGCCGTTCGCGAGCCGCTGCGCGTTACCCATGAACGCGCTGTAGAACGCATTCACCATGTCGTCGGCGTACGACCACACGACTTCGTTGTTCTTCGGATCGATCTCGAGCACGCGCGAGAAAGCCACATGCGCGCCGCTGCGGAAATTGCCGTTGTCGAACGTGAGAATGTTGCCGTTGGCCAGCGCCACCGGAGCGTGCTGGTGCGATACCACGCTCGGCGGAATGTGCAGCGTGAGTTCGCCGCTCCGGCGATCGACGGCGATGATGCCCGACGTGGTGCGCAGGCTCATCAGCACCTCGCCCTTCGCATTTACCCCCAGGCCGTTCACGAGCGGCCAGTGATACCGGCCGAAACCGGACGCGATCGGAAAATCTTCGGGCTTCAGGTGCTCCCAGGCCTTCCATTCCCAGACCAGTTCACCCGCGCGATTCACTTCGCGGATCACGTCGCCATACATGACTTCTTCGGGACCGTGCGCGGTACCGCCCGGCACGCGCTCGGCAAACCCCGCCGGCACCGGTGCGCACGCGGCATACAGCAGATTGCCGTTGGCGAGCCACTGCGCGTCATGGTGGTGCGCCGGGTCTTCGTAATGCCAGACCACCTCGCCCTCAGGCGTGACCTCGGAGAAATCGCCGCCGTGCCACATCGACCACGGCGCGTAACGGTTTTCCGATTTTGCATGGTTGCCGTTGTAGCCGAGATTGCCGTTAGGAAGAATCACCGCGTGGCGGCCGGCCCGCACCGGCATCCTCCACTCGTGCACCACCGTGCCCTCGATATCGATGAGATAGACGTGGCCGCCCGCCGTTTGCGGAGCGATCAGCGTATACCCGCCGAATGAAACCCTGGGGTCGTGGGCGATGAGGCCGACGCCGCGGCGGCGCTGGGTAATTTGATCGACTGTCGTGGTCACGATTCGCTCCGTTAAGATGATGAAGCGAAATCTAGGCTATCCGTTCCGTCAATAAAACCTGATTATTCTTAACGGGCCGTATGGAAAAACTATACGGTTGATTTATGCGTCCAATATCGCAGACATTCCGTTGTTTCGACGAAGTGGTCAGACGTGGTTCGATCCGCAAAGCGGCCGACTCGCTGCACCTGACCGCTGCCGCTGTGCACCAGCAAATCCTCAACCTGGAGGAGCAGGTCGGCTCGCCGCTGTTCGACCGTTTGCCGCGCGGCATGCAACTCACCACGGCCGGTGAGATCATTATTGCTGCGGTGCGGCGCGGTCAGCGCGATTTCGACAACGCGATGACGCAGGTGGAGGATTTGCGCTCGCTGCGCCGCGGACATATCAACCTCGCGGTGTCGCCGTCGACGGCCGAGCGCCTGGTGCCCGAAGCTATCCAGGCGGCCATGAAAAGCTATCCGGGCGTCACGTATAGCGTGCGCTCCGGCAATGGCGAAAGCATCCTCAAGTGGGTGGAGACCGGCGAAGCCGACATCGGCTATGGCTTGCGCCGCAAGCCGCCGCCTGGCGTCGTGGAAGTGCGCGCGTTTTCCCAGCACCTCGGGCTCGTCACGCCGCCGGGACATCCACTCACGAAGCTCGGCAAGCGGCCCCGGTTGCGCGACTGTCTCGACTACCCGCTCATTCTGATGACTCCGGATACGGAGTTGCGGGCCATGGTGGATCAGATCGATCACCGCGAGCAACGCAAGGCACGCCCGCTGGTGGAGACGAGTTCGGTTTCGATGGTGCGCCGGCTGATCGCCGACGGTATCGGCATCGGCTTCCTGATTGGCGAGAACGTGGCGGAAGATGTCGCGCAGCGCAGGCTCGCGTGGACCGCGCTCGCCGATGCCGGCGCGAAGTCGTTCAGTTGCCTCTATCAACGCTCGGACCTGACCACGACCGTCGCGATGAGCATGTTCCTGCAGTTCCTCGGCCACGCGATCGAGCAAACCGAGAGCCAGTTCCACACCGCGTCGCAATCCGGCCGCAAACGTGCGCAACGAGTCAGCTAAGGAGTCCGGACGTGTTCGCAACGCAGAAGCGCTCCACACACGCCTGCCGCACGCGTTCGACCGTCACGGGCCAGGCTTCGCCCGCTGCCCGGCGAAATAGCCGCAGCGTATGCGGATACCACGGCGAATCGCTGCGCCCGTGCATCCAGCGCCAGTCGATGTCTTTCTCCGGCAGCATCACCCAGCACGGTTTGCCCAGCGACGCGGCCAGATGCGCGGTGGACGTATCCACGCAAATCACGAGATCGAGTTGCTCGATGATCGCGGCGGTGTCCGCGAAATCGTTCACCATCGAGCCAAGCTCCAGCAGCGGCTGAGCGGCTGGCGGATTGCGCGCCTCATCCTCCCCCTGGCCTTTCTGCAGGCTCACAAAGCTGATGCCGGGCACGCTCCAGAGCGGTGCGAGCGTGGCCAGCGTGGGGATCGAACGGTTCGCGTCGTTATGGTGTTTCGGGTTGCCCTTCCAGACCAGGCCGATTTTGCGGCCGGGCGGCATGGTCTCGAGTATCGGGCGCCACTTTTCGACGTGCGACGGCTCGGCCGCGAGACGAAGCGCGCGCGGAATCGTATCGACCGTTGTGCGCAAATGCAGCGGCGCGCTCAACAGGCTCGTCCAGCAGTCGTAGGTGGAGGCCGCCACGCGGGCCAGTGCCGTGTCGTGATCGAGCACGGCGTCGATGCCGTCCACCGCAACCATCAGCCGGTGCAACACCGGTGCGCACGCAAAGGCGATATGCGCGGCACCTTGCGCCTTCAGCAACGCGAAATAGCGGCCGAACTGCAGCATGTCGCCGAGCCCGTCTTCCTGCCAGACCAGCAAAGATTTGCCGGCCAGCGTGTCGCCTTGCCACTGCGGACAGCTCAACATGGAACGCGTCTTGTGATGCACGAAACCCGGCTGGTCGTAGCGGCACTCGTACAGGCGCCAGCCCTCTTCGAAGCGGCCCATGCCGAGCAACAGCACAGCCAGACCGAATCTGGCGTCGCCATAATCGGGGCGTAAAGCCAGCGCGCGACGGTAAGCGGCTTCGGCCTCGGGTAGCTGTTTGAGTTGCGCCAGCGCGGTCCCGACGTTGTAGTGCGCTTCAGCCAGATCGGGGCGCAGCGCGAGTGCTTGCGAGAATGCCTCGATGGCTTCGGGCAAGCGGTCGAGCAAACGCAGCACGCAGCCCAGGTTGTTGTACGCATGGACGATCTCGGGCCCGCAGCGAATCGCCTCCCGGTAGGCCGTTTCGGCTTCGGCCAGACGCTCCAGATTGGACAGCGCGAGGCCGAGGTTATAGTGAGCCTCCGCATAGTCCGGGCGATGCGCGATGGCCTGCCGGTAGGCCGCCTCGGCCTCGGGCAGACGCTTGAGATCCGCCAGCACCGCGCCGAGGTTGAGGTGCGCCTCGGGATAATCCGGGCGAATCGCCAGCGCGAGCCGGCAAGCGAGTTCGGCTTCGGGCAGGCGCAACGCGGCCTTCAGTGCGCCGCCGAGATTGTTGAGCGCCTCGGGATACTGGGGCTTGAGGGTCAGCGCCTGCCGGTACGCGGTATCGGCGTCGTCGACACGTCCGAGACCCATCAGCACGTTGCCCAGATTGTTGTACGCCTCCGCATGCGCGGGCAGCCCGATTAGCGCGTGGCGATAGGCGGCTTCGGCTTCATGCAGGCGGTGCAGTTCGTGCAATACGATCGCGTGGTTGTAATGGGCCTGGGCATAGCCGGGGTGGAGCGTGACCGCCTGGCGATACGCGGCCTCCGCCTCGTCCTTGTAGCCCAGGCCGTAGAGCACGGTGCCGAGATTATTGTGTGCGTCGGCCTGACCGGGCCGCAACGCGACCAGTTGCCGATAGACCGCCTTGGCCGCCGAGAGCCGCCCGAGCGACTTGAGCAGCATGCCGAGACTGCTGTACACCTCGGCGTAGTCGGGTCTGGCGCGCAGGCATTGGCGCCAATGGTTTTCCGCGTCCGGCAGATTGCCCATCCCATATGCGCAGGCTCCGGCAATATTCAACGCGTCGGCCCGCGCGTCTTCCGATACAGCGGCATGCGGGTCGAGGAGTGGCTTCACCAGCGCCAGGGCCTCGGCGAATTGTCCGGCCGAGCAGAGCGACGCCGCCTGCTGATTGAGGTCGCTTATCGGGGATGCCCGCGTCGGCGTGAAAGTCTGCGTGGATGCCATGAGTCGTCGTAGTGGGGCTGGCGGTATTCGGGTCGGCGGTATTCGGGCCGGCCCGAAGCGTCCGCCTGGAAAGCGCAACCTGTACCACGCAGCTTACGGCAAACGGCCGGGCGGCAACGCCCGGAAATGAGCGGGTTTCGGGCGTCTAATCCCGCGCTATAAGCGGAATCAGACGAGAAAAGAATGCGCGGGAATGCTAGAATCGCCCGCGTCCTTACGTTGACCATCATGACTCTACGTTCCCGCAACCGCATGACCGCATGGCTTGGCCTGATCGCCATGTGGCTCGTCGTGTTCGCGCCGATCGTGAGTCAGATGCTGGTGTCGAACCGCGCGCACGATCCTTTCACCGTGCTGTGTTCGGCGCTCCAGCCGCGCACCCAGAGCCTCGCGAGCCCGTCCGGCCAGACCAGCCCGGCACCGGTCCATCTCAGCCACGAAGACGCCTTCGGCGCATGCGGCTACTGCCACCTGCTCGAACACCACGTCGCCCTGCCGGGCATCGCGGTCGTCGAACCGCCTGCCGCGCTCGCGCTGGCGGGCACCGCGCCGTCCGCCCTCTCCACCCGCTTCACACCGCTTGGCGCGTTCCCGTCCGGGCGCCCACGAGATCCCCCCGCCGTTTCCTGATCGCCGTTGTTACCGGTCGCGCGTCTTCGCACCCGTTGAGGGCGCGCGCGATCGCCTGTTCAATGCATCAAGGAAACGTTCATGTTCAACTTCGCTCTGCGAAGGCTGCCCTTCTGCGCCCGCCGTGGCGCGCGGCGCATTCCGTCCGGCCGGCGGCCGCTGTCGTACTTTCCAGTGTATTTTCCCGTGTTGGCACCCGCCTTCGTGCCTGTCCTGATCGCCTCTCCGGCTCACGCGCAGAACGCCCCCGCCGATGCCACCCTGCCCGCGCTCAGCGTTACTGCCAATGCCGTTGCCGCACCACGCGCCGTCGACCCTAACCTGCCGGCCTCGGTCGAGACCGTGACGCGCGAGCAGTTCGACAACTGGAATGTCGTCAACACCGAAGATGTGTTGAAGTACATGCCGAACCTGGCGGTGCGCAAACGCTTTATCGGCGATCTGAATTCGATCATCGCCGTACGCGGCACCAGCAACTCGCAGAGCGCGCGCGGTCTGGTCTACGCGGACGGCCTGCTGCTCAGCAATCTGCTCGGCAACAGTTATTCGTTTCCGCCACGCTGGTCGATGGTATTCCCCGACGAGGTCCAACAGGTCGACGTGCTCTACGGGCCGTTTTCCGCGCTCTATCCGGGCAATTCACTGGGCGCCACGGTGCTCATCAGCACCCGCATGCCAAAGCAGTTCGAAGCGAACGCCGACGTCAAGGCCTTCACCCAGCATTTCAGCCTGTTCGGCGTGAATCAGAACTTCAACGGCAGCGAAGCGAGCGCCTCGATCGGCGACCGGATCGGCAAGTTCTCGTATTTTCTGGGCGTGAATCACCTGGAGAACACCAGCCAGCCGCTGCAATTCGCCACGCTGGCCAAGTCCAGCACGCCCGCGAAGGCCGGCGACACGCCGGTGACCGGGGCGTACTTCTACAACAACCAGACCAATACGCCGACCGCGGTGCTCGGCGTGAACGGCGAAGGGATCGAGCATACGGTGCAGGACCAGTTCAAGCTGAAGATGCAATACGACTTCACGCCGACGCTGCAGGGCGCCTTCACGCTCGGCTACTGGCATCAGACCTATAACAGCGCGACCTCGACTTTCCTGCGCGACGCAAACGGCAACCCCGTATACAGCGGCAAGGTCGCGATCGGCGGCTACGAGTACACGATTCCGGCGGCCGCCCTCGCACCGAGTCTCGGCCACAGCGAGAACTGGCTATACGGGCTCACGCTGAAAACACGCAACGCCACCGGCTGGAACGGCGAAGCAGTTGCTTCGTACTACGACGTAGGCAATAGCGTCGCGCGCACCGCGAATTCCGGTGCGCCGGGCAACGGGCCAGGCACCGTGATCTTTGGCGACGGCACCGGCTGGAAAACGCTCGATCTGCGCACCACCTATACCCCAGTCACGCCGCAAGCGGGGTTAATGAACCACGCGTTGAGCTTCGGCTACCACTACGACAACTACTTCCTCGACAACGAGAGTTACAACACGCTGAACTGGCGCGACGGTTCGGCCACCTCGTTTGCCAATGCGTTCGCCGGCAAGACGCAAACCCAGGCGCTGTACGCGCAGGATGCATGGCGTTTCCTGCCGCGCTGGAAGCTGGTCTACGGCGTACGGTACGAAGACTGGCAAGCGTACGGCGGCTCGCAGGCGCTGCCCGGCGCAAGCATTCCGTACGCCGACGCGAGCCAGCATCACTTCTCGCCGAAAGCCTCGTTATCGTTCGACGTTACCGACGATCTCACCTTGCGCGCCTCGGTCGGCCGTGCCTATCGGTTTCCGACTGTGGGTGAGATGTTCCAGGGGCAAATCAACGGTTCATCGATCGTCAACAACAATCCGAACCTGAAACCCGAAGACGATCTCTCGAAAGAGCTGACCGCCGAATGGGCACACTGGAATGGCGTGTTCCGCTTCTCGCTGTTTCAGGACGACGTGAAGAACACGATCTTCAGCCAGACCGATACGACGGTGATTCCGAACGTGACGAACTTCCAGAACATCGGCAAGGTGCGCTCGCGTGGCGTGGAAACGAGCTACGTGGGACAGGATGTGTTAGTACACGGTCTGGATCTGCTGGGAAGCGTGGCATACACGCAGTCGAAGATCCTCGCGAATGCGCAGAACCCGGCCAGCGTCGGCAAGTACTTCTATCGGATTCCGCTGTGGCGCGTCAATCTCGCCGCAACGTATCACATCGACGAACGCGCGGCGCTCACGCTAGCCGCGCGCTACTCGGGCCGCCAGTACAACACGCTCACCAATACCGACACGAATCCCGATGTATTCGGCGGCACCAGTTCGTACACGGTGGTCGACGCGAAGCTGACGTTCAGGCCGACGAAGCTGAGTGAGATCGGTATCGGCGTGGACAACCTGTTCGACGAACGCTATTTCGTCTACCACCCGTATCCGGGCCGCACGTTTTACGTCGAAGCGAAGCTGCGCATGTGACCACGCAGCGTGCCCGGGCCATTTGCACTCGCGCTGTAGATCTGTCGTCCTGGTCGAGCTACTCGCGAGTCGCACACCGGCCCATGCGTCGCTGCGCAAACCGATCGACCCATTGTCTGTTTTCAGGAGGATTGAATGTCCACCACCCTTGCTCAACAAACGACTTCGTCGACCGGCGCTGCGAACGCCGGTTACCGGACACTGTGGCGCTGGCACTTTTACGCCGGCCTCTTTGTGATGCCGTTTCTGGTGGTGCTTGCGATCACCGGCACGCTGTATTGCTTCCAGCCGCAAATCGAGCCGCTGCTTTACCCGCACCGGCTGATCGTCGAACCGCAGGCCACGCCGAGACTGACTGAAGAAGTCCTGCTCGCCAAAGCACGCGCGGCGATGCCGGCCGATGCGCGCGCGGTGACGGCCCCCATCTCCAACGCACCGAACCGCAGCACCGAGTTCATCTTCCGTCTCGCCGACGGCGAAAAGCAGAGTGTCTATCTGAACCCATACAACGGCGAAGTATTGGGCACGCTGAGCGTCGAGCACCGCTTCATGCAGGTGGACCGCATGCTTCACCGCAAGCTGCTGCTCGGCAAGCCCGGCGAATTGCTGATGGAGCTGGCCGCGTGCTGGACGCTGGTGATGATCGGTACCGGCGTCGCACTCTGGTGGCCGCGCGAGAAAACCACCGCGCGCGCGGCGCTGGTGCCGCGTTTCTCGCTAAAAGGCCGCCCGCTCTGGAAGAACCTGCACGCCGTGATGGGTATCTGGCTCGCGCTCGGCGCGCTCGTCTTCGTGCTGAGCGGTCTGCCGTGGACGGGTTCATGGGGTAAGCAGTTCAAGGCACTTGCAAGCGCCGCCAATCTCGGCGCGCCGCCAGGCGCATGGGGCGGCCTGTCCTTGCGTTCCGCGCTGCCGGGCACGGGCGCCGCCGGACAGGCGGCCACGGCGGATAGCCGTGCCGGAACGCAATCCATCGATGCGGCTCACGCTGCCCGGGCCGCGGTCCCCGAACACGATGAGCACGCCGAACACACTGAACACGGCGGGCACGACGAGCACAGCGCCCACGAAGCGAACATGGATTCGATGCCGGGCATGGTGATGGACGACCTGCCCTTGCCGCTCACGCCATGGGCTGTCGGCAACACTCCGGTACCGCAATCGGCCGACCCGCACACGGTGCAGGCGCTGCCCCTCGGGCGCATCGTCGCGCTCGTCGCATCGCTCGGTGTCCCGAGCGGCTACGACATCGTGCTGCCCACCTCCGCGACGGGCGTCTATACCGTCTCGTACTTTCCCGCCGACCCGAAAGACGAACGCACGCTTTATATCGATCAATACAGCGGCGCGGTGCTGAAAGACATTCGTTACGGCGATTACGGCGTGGTGTCGAAGGCCGTGTCGTACGGCACGTCGCTGCATATGGGCCGCTATTTCGGCGTCGCCAATCAGATTCTCTGCGCGGCGATTTCGCTCGGGCTGGCGGGGATGGCCGTGACCGGTTGCGTGATGTGGTGGAAACGACGCCCCCAGCGCTCGCTCGGCGCACCCTCGCGCGAGCGCGCCGCGCCGCCGATGCGTGGCTGGAAAACCGGCCTCGTTCTGCTCGGCATCGTCTTTCCATTAATGGGTCTCACGCTGCTCGCGGTATGGCTTGCGGACCGCACGATTTTCGCCCCCGCCGCGCGGCAAGCCGCGTAGGCAATCCACTTAGCGCTTCATTACCGCTGTCAAAAGCAAGGAGTACATCATGAAAGCATCACGCCAACTGCTACTCGCCGCGTTGCTGTGCGGAGCATCCCTGCAGGCCTTCGCGGGCACCGCGGCGAGCATCTCGGACTGCTGGATCCGCGCATTGCCGGGCGATCTGCCGTCGGGCGGCTATTTCAAGGCCAGCAACTCGAGCGACCAGCCGGTCAATCTCGTCGGCGTCAGCGCCGACGCGTTCGGCATGGCCATGCTGCATCAAACGCAAAGCCAGGGCAGCACCTCGTCGATGGCGATGGTCGATCAGGTGGCCGTGCCCGCGCACGGCTCGCTCGTTTTTGCGCCGGGTAACTATCACGTGATGCTGGAGCACCCGAAACAGCCGCTCAAGGTCGGCACGACGATCCCGTTGACGTTCTCGTTCAGCGACGGCGAGAAAATCACCGCCAACTGCGCCGTGAAAAGCGCGGGGACGATGAGCCAGTAACAGAGACCGGAATGTCGGTGGATCGACGGTCCGCCGGCAACGCGTGGATTCACGCTGCATGCTGCACCCGGCGGCCCCGACCCGCCCCCGTTTTCCGGCGTTGCACGCGATGCTCGATTAAGCTATATTTTGCTCGATTATGATCGTTTCGTAACCGAGCAAGGTAACGTCATGCAACGAACCCGGCAAGACGCGGTGGACGGGCTTCTGCCCGAGGAACGGCAACAGTTGATTCTGGAACGGCTACGAGCACGGGGCCGCGTCCTCGCTTCGGAACTCGCGGCTGAACTCCAGACATCCGAACATACGGTACGCCGTCACCTGCGCGAACTCGCCGATCAGGGTCATTGCAAACGCGTCTACGGCGGCGCCCTGCTGATCACGCCCGCCGCCAGAAGCGCTGCAGTCCGCATGCACGAAGCGGTGGACCGCAAGGCCTGTCTGGCCGTCACCGCTGCGTCGATCGTGCGGCCCGGGCAGATCGTTCTGCTGGACACCGGTTCAACCAACGTAGCGATTGCGGCGGCGTTGCCTGACAACGCGGATCTCACCGTCGTAACGAATTCGCCTGAGGCGTGCGCGCGGCTTCTAAACCGGCCCGGCTTCGACATCATTCTGATCGGCGGGCGCATCGCCGCGCACGCAGCCGGCTCGACCGGCGCCACAGCCTTGCTGCAGATCCAGCAGATCAAGCCCGACCTATGCTTCCTCGGCACCTGTGCGTTCGATCCGGACGAAGGGGTCGCCGCGTGTGACGCTGAAGAGGCCGAGCTCAAACGGGCGATGGTCAAAGCCAGCAGCCAGGTCGCGATTGCCCTGACATCGGAAAAGCTGATCACCGCCGCGCCGTTTTTTGTGGCGCCGGCGCGCGCCGTGGACTACCTGTTCGTCGAAGCGGACGTGACGGCCGAGCGGCGCGCCCTGCTCGAAACGGTCTGCGACAACGTCATGGTGGCGCGCTCATGAACACACTCAATAAGCCGCTCGTTCAGCCGGACACCCGGCCGCTCAAGGAGCGTGTGGCCACCCTCGGCGTGTTTCTCGCCAACGGATTCGGGATCGGCGCCTGGGCGGTCGAAGTACCGCGCATCAAGGAAAGCCTGGCGCTCAGCGACACGTCGCTCGGCATCGCGTTGTTCGCCTTCGCATTGGGGGCCATCGTGGCGATGCCGCTCGCCGGACAACTGGCGCCGCGCTTCGGCAGCGGCCGGGCCACCGCGCTGCTCGGCGCGGCGTTTGTCGTCGCGCTGCCGCTGCCCGCATTCGCGCCGAACATGGCGACACTGTGTATCGCGCTGCTTGCGCTCGGCGCGGCGAACGGCGCGCTCGACGTCTCGATGAACGGTCACGCCAGCACGATCGAAACGCAATGGAAGTCGCCGATCATGTCGTCGTTTCATGCGTCGTGGAGTGCAGGCGGCCTGCTCGGCGCGGCAACCGGCGCCATGCTGCAGAAGGGCGGCGTCGGTGTGATCGGCGGTCTCGTGCTGCCGGACGTGTTCATCGCCGCCCTGATTCTGGCCGCCGCGCTGCTCGCATTGCGCGATCTCGGCCCGCGCGCGGCCGCGTCTTCGAGTGGATTCGCGTGGCCCACGGGCGCGGTGATGAAGCTCGCGCTGCTGGCGTTTCTTTGCATGCTGGTGGAAGGCGCGGTGGCTGACTGGAGCGCGGTGTATTTGCGCTCGGCCTTAAAAGGCGAGGCCAGCGTCGCCGCGGTCGGCTATTCCGCGTTTGCCTTCTCGATGGCCGCCTGCCGTTTCGTCGGCGACGTCTCCGTGCGCCGTTTCGGTTCGAGCAAGGTGATCGGCTTCGGCGGCCTTCTCGCGGTAGCCGGGTTCACGCTGGTGTTGAGCCTGCCGAGCGTGGTCACGGCCTGCGTGGGCTTCGCCATGGTCGGCGTCGGTCTGGCGAATATCGTCCCGGTCATTTTCAGCGCGGCGGGCCGTTCAACGGCTACACCGGCTATCGGTGTGTCGATGGCGGCCACAGCGGGCTATGCCGGCTTCCTCGTCGGCCCGCCGCTGATCGGCCTCGGCGCGGGTCTGTTCGGCTTGCGCCTCGCGTTATGCGTGCTCGTCCTGGCCACCATGGTCGTCTGCCTGCTGGGCGGTAAAGCGGTGCGCAGCGCGAGGCTGGTCTAGAACGGGCGCGGCGTGCGCGCGCAGCGGCCAGCTCAGCGCGCCGAGCAGCGAGCGCGGTTGCGCGCCGTCGTCGAGCCCGGTGGCCGGCCATTCGTGCTTCGCGGGCAGCCACAACGTGCCGAACAGGTGATCCCAGAGCGGCAGCAACTGCGTGAAGTTGTGGTCGAAGTGTTCGGCACGGTTCGAGTGATGCAGGCGGTGGTATTGCGGATTGTTGACCCACGCGGTAAAGCGGCCCAGGTCGATGCGCAGGTTCATATGCGCGAAGTAATTGCCGAACATGAAAATGATCGAGGTCACACCGACAATCCACGGCTCGACCTTGAACAGCACGCCCACCAACGGATAGAGCAGGCAGCCCTTGATGAGCACTTCGAACCAGTGATGCCGGAACGTCACCGTGATATTGAATTCGGTGGCGCTGTGGTGCAGCGAATGCAGTTGCCACAACACGGGCCATGCATGCTGCAAGCGGTGAAACGCATATTCGAGCAGATCGATCGTCAGTAGCACGATCACGATGGAAGCCAACGCGCTCCATCCGCGCGAGGCCAGCACGACCCAGCCGCCGCCGAGTGCATTGACGATCGCGACGCTGACCATCGCCAACAGCGGCCGCACGGCTTCCGCGAGCGCCGAATACAGCGCCGCGTAGACGATGTTGAAGCGCTTGCCGGCCCGCGATTGCAGTAATTCGGCCGGCCAGCGTCGCTCCAGCGCTGCACCCGCGGCCATCGCCAACAGAACGAGCGCGAAACCGAGCAGCCACTGGCTCGCATGGTGCAGCAGTCCGGCAAACGGGTTCGACGCGAACATGTAATTCCCCGGTCAATACAGTGCGGTGCTCTCAGTCGCTCGATCACTCAAAACCGATCTGGCCATGATCGGCAACAGTCGGCCCGCTGCCTGAAACGCCGAAGGCAATCATCGCCGCGGCGAAAGGCGTCGGACAATGCAATACATCAGAGGATAGCGCGATTTAACGCGATCTTCGCAGCCTGTTTCGCGGCGCGCAAGTGCCGCTCGCTGCGCCGGTTACCAGCTTGCCATGCAGGGTTCGAAGCGGGCTTTCACCATGTATGCGCTCACCCGTGCGTCAACTCAATACGCCACGAGAATGGTCACGCGGCGATTCGCGGCGCGCGCCGCCGCATCGTCGCCGATGATCAGCGGAAAATTGTCCGCCCTGCCGATCGCCGCCATTCTGTGCGGCTCGATGCCCCGGCCCGCAAAAAATCGCACAACGGCGCCGGCCCGCGCCGACGACAGCTCCCAGTTCGACTCGTACTTCGCGCTCGAGATCGGCACGCTGTCCGTGTGCCCTTCGACGAGGATGTTGTTCTTCGCTCGCTCGCGCAGAACCCCGGCGATCTGGTTCAAGACGCCGAACGATTCCGGCAACAGATGCGCGTCGCCGGAGTTGAAGAGCACCTTCGCGTTGATCGCGATCTCCACGCCCTGCGAAGCGTTCGAAATCGTAATCTGCCGGTTATCCTGAAGCGGCGCAAGCAAGGCAAGCAGTTGCCGTCTTGCCGCGTCGGGCACCGCGGGCGGACCCTGAACCGCTTGAGCGGCCGTTGCCGTTTTCACCGCACGCTGCGCCAGCATCTTTACTTCAAGCTCGCGGTTCTTTGCCAACTGCAACGCATACAGCGCCAGGAACAACACCATCAGCGTGGTGATGAGGTCCGCATAGGAAATCAGCCAGCGCCCGGACTGCGCTTCATCGTCTGCGTCGCCATTCCCGTCAGCGTGCCGATAGCCGGTTTTGTCCGCCGCAAGGCGCTTGTTACCCGAAGAGGTGTTCATGCCAGGAACGTCTGTTTCCGAATGCGTTTAATCAGGTGCGCGGCTCGCCGGTGCCGACTGGTCACGGTCGGCTTCGCGAGCGCGGTCGAATGCGCTCAACCCAGCAACTCGGCCGACCGTTCCCGGATGTCGCCCGCCAGCCGGGTTTCGATCGTATGAGGCGACTCCTTGCGTGAAATTGCGAGCAGGCCGTCGAGGTACAAGCGCCGGAAGCGCAACTCGCTGTCCACCTGCGCCCGGATCTTGCCGTACAACGGCAGGAACACCAGATTCGCCAACGCGAGGCCGTACAGGGTGGCCACGAACGCGACGGCAATCCCCTCGCCGAGTTGCGCCGGTTCGAGCATGTGGCCGGTGACCTGAATCAGGCCAAGCACCGCCCCCAGAATGCCGAACGTCGGCGCGTAGCCGCCCGCCTGCTGCCAGATGCGCGCGGCCGCCATGTGGTTGCGCTCATAGGCATCCAGCTCCCGTTGCAACGCGTCTTCGAGTACGGCAGTCGACACGCCGTTGGCCAGAAGCTCCAGACCGCGTTTGGCGAACGGATTGAAGCCGCCGGCCTCGCTCACCTCGAGCGACTCGAACACAAGCATGCCGTTCAGCTTCGCCTGATCGCCCCACTCGAGCAGGACCGCGAGGCTGTCCCGGTCAACCTGGCGCGCCTTCACAAAGGCGAACCGCAGTTGCTTGATGCCGTCGTAAAACCTGGCCCAGGTGTTCTGGATCATCACCGCGCCGAGCGTGCCGCCCAGGACGATAACGAACGCCTCCGTCTGAAACAGCGAAGTGAAATGCCCACCCTCGAGCGAAAAGCCGGCCACGATGGCCGTTACGCCAAACAAGGCGCCAAATAGCGTCAAAAGATCCATACATCCTCTCGAACGGCTGCCCGGTCATCCGGGCAGCAATCCTGCAAAGCACCAGGCCGTCCGGCCGGCAGGCAAAGGCGTCAGGCACCCACGTTGGCAAGCGGCGCTGCGGCGGCAGCCGAGAACTTGAGCGCGCGCACGGTCTCGATGAAGCGCTCCTCGATCTCGGCAATCTCGAGCGGATCGATCTTGATTTCGCGGCGCATGACCCACGACACCTCCTTCTTGCGCGCCTCGGTCATCACCGAAAAGAGGCGCTCGCAGATCGGCTCGCCGGTTACCGCAGCGAGCAATTTCGCGAGGTCATAGGTGTCGAACGCACTCACGGCTTCGAACAGCGTGCGCTGGTCGACCAGTTCCAGATCGGCCAGCGTCTTCAGCTCGCTCGTGCCCCGCGGATTGCGCCGGGAAAAATACGTAATGCCCTTTTCCTCGACGTAGTTCAGGACCCGCGTCTTGCGAAACGCGAAGACGTCTTCGGCAATTTCCGCATGCGCGAGCTTGTTGAGAATCAAGTTCTTCTCGACGCCGATCAGGGCTTCGAGGTCGGCCAGCTCGATCAGCTCCAGCTCGCTGTTGATGGACACGTCGAGATCGTGGTCCGCCACCTGCTGGGCCCGTTCCGTGATCCGCACCGGATCGAAGGTGACGAGCTGCCGCCCGGCCGCGCCGTCCTGCGCGGAATAGCGCGCCGACAGCGTGCTCAGGCGATCGGAGCGGCCCGGTTCGAGCGTCACCAGATTGAGTTTTTCCATACGCTTGAGCATTGCCATCACATGCGGACGCGAATGGCCGGCAATCGCATGGCACTTCTTGATGACTTCCGGCAGCGGCACCGAACACTCCTCTCCTTGAGCGCGGCGCGCGCGTCCGTCCACGCGGTCCGTGTTGTCGATGCCCGCCATCAACGAGAGGACGTGCGCGTACGAGAGCACGCCCGGAAGAAAATCGGCATGCGTATTGGTGGCGAGAACATCGTCCTTCTTCTTCACGCGTCGAATCATGGTGCGCACGATATGGCGCAACAGCGGCGATACGCGTTCGAGCTCTTCTTCGACGACGCCCGCCGCGATCACGGTCAATTGACAGAAGCTGATGGCTCTCGCGGTATGCGCGCGCGGTTCGGCGGGCAGCAAGGACGCCTCGCCAAAGAACTCGCCCTTGCCGAGCGTGGCGAGGATGACCTTCTTGTCATCGCATTGCGTGGAAATTTCGACTTTGCCGTCTGCGATCACGTAGATGACGGCGTCGCCCGCGAAGCCTTCAGCATAGATGACCTCACCTGGCGCCGCTGTGCGCGGCCATGGCGATCGTTGGTGATTCAAGATGTTCCCCCGGAGAGCTATTGCCTCGGCCATCCCGCGCTCTCGTGAGGCGCGGGTATGGCCGATGGCCCTGACTTGTTTGACAGGATAACGACATGCAAAACGCAAATCTTTAACCTGACAAATCGTCAGTCGAATAGCTGCAACGGCGCAAACGTTTGGTGAAGCAGCGGCGGTCGGTCCGCGATCAGGCTGGGGATGCGCTGCAGCCCCCGGCTACCGTCGCGTTTCGCCCTTCGCGCCGCCAGTGACGCGCAAGGTGAAACCGCAGCAGAATCTTCCGTTATTTCGCCGTGCCCAGATAGGCGGCTTTCAGCGCCTCGACGTCCAGCTTCACCATTTTCATCATGGCTTCGGCAACGCGGGTGGCCTTGACCGGATCGGGATCGGCGATCATGCTGATCTGCTCGGTCGGGGTGAGCTGCCAGGAGACACCGAAGCGGTCCTTCAGCCAGCCACAGGCCTCAGGCGAGCCGCCATCTTCGATAAAGGCATTCCAGTACCGGTCAAGTTCCGCCTGATCGTCACAGCTCACCATCAGCGAGATCGCGTGGTTGAACGAGTCGGGTCCCGAGGCGTTCATCGCGATGAAGGGCTGCCCAAAGAGAACAAACTCGACGACCTTTGTCGAACCGGCACTCGGCACCGCCGTCACCCGGACGACGCGCGAGTCCGGAAAAATCTTCGTATAGAACGCCGCGGCCTCTTCAGCTTGCGTGGAGTACCAAAGGAAAGGGGTGATCTTTTGAATCGTCATGGCAAATCTCCTGTCAGGATGGACAAAATGCGGAGGAAAACCGCGTGCCACCACTGAGACGACGAAGCAGGACCGTTAAAATCGACACCGGGTGCGGAAAAGTTTAACTTTTTTGCCTGCACGATGTCGGACAACCCCATCCGGCCTCTCGCGCCATCAAGGCAGCGTGATCGGCACCGGACGCGTTAGCAAGTCGACGTAAAGGCTGAAAAACCGGTTGTTGTCGAACTGCGTGACATAGGTGATCTTGTTCGGCGACGCCCCCGGCGCGGGCTGGTCGGGGTAGACCATCACATGCCCCTGATCCTCGCCGCTCGTGGTATCGATATCCAGGTAAGCGCTTTTCGTCTGCGTGGCATAGGTCGGATCCATGAAATACGCGATCGTCAGCGTATCGAACAGATGGGTGTTGTCGCCGAATGAACCGGCATTGACAATGCCGTACGCTCTCGTCACCGCTGTCTGCTTGTTCGGGTTGTTGACGATCTGATCGAAGATGCTCTGCGTAAGCGGCACCGTATCCGTAACATCGAGCGGAATGACGGCCTGCGGAATCGTCGTTTGAAGCACCGTGCGCACGGCAAGCGGATCGAACCACCAGTTCAGTTCACCCACGGCGTTCGCATTGCCCGGCACCGCCATCGCCCCGCCCATGTACACGATCTGCTTGATCAGCGGCACGATCTCCGGTGCCTTCATGATCGCCGTGGCGAGATTGGTGGGCGGCCCCACCTCGAGAATGGTGACCTGGTTCGGATAGCGCTTGATGGTCTGGATCATGAAGTCCGCGGCGCTTTGAGCCTGCAGTTTCGTCGACACCGCGAAACCATCGGGCGGCGCAACAAGCTGTGATTGCTGGGTCGGTTCGGGCCGCATCCACGCGCCGAAATAGCCTTGCGGATTGGCGGCCTGCTGCGCCCGAATGCTCGCCACGTCGTATTGCAACGGATAATCCGCGCCGCCGTAGACGCCCACCACGTTCTGCACGCCCATGCGCTCCACGGCCTTCAGCGCATCCGCTTCTTCCTGAAGCAACCAGTCGTTGCCGGTCACGACCGTCAACCCGAGCAGGTTGACCTTGCGCTGCCCCATCAACTGCGTGGTCATGGCGAACAACTGGCCGTCGTCGCCCATCGTGTTGAAGTCCGAGTCGATGATGACCTTCGGCGCGTTGGCGAGTGGATCGGTGGCCGTCACGTTGCCGCCGCATGCGGTGACGACCAGCGACATCATCAGGATGCCTATATATTGTGATTTCATGTTTCGTCCATTGATTCCAGTAGAGATCGCGATTAAACCAGCGGAACACCATCCGGAGATGGTGCCGGTCATTCAACGTCAAGCTACCCAGAGTTGCAGGTCGAACTGCCTCATCTCACAACAGGCATGCGCCTCACACTGCGCCGTCGACTTCCGCGCGAGTCGGAATCGAAGGCTGCGCGCCGGCTCGCGTGACGGAAATCGAAGCCGCGCGTTGCGCGAGGCTGATCGCGCTTTCCAGCGGCTGCCGCGCGGCGAGTTGCGCGGCAAAGACACCGATAAAAGTATCGCCGGCCGCGGTCGTGTCGACCGCCCGCACCTGCGGCGCCGGGAAATGCGTGCCTTCGCCGCCCTCAGGCAACAGGTAGGCGCCTTGCGAGCCGAGCGTGACGATCACATTGCGGGCGCCGCCGCGTTGCAATTCCAGCGCCGCCCGGCGCGCGCCGCTTTGCGATTCGACCGGCAGGCCGGCGAGTATCCCCGCTTCGACCTCGTTCGGCACGAGGTAGTCGACCAGCGGCAGCCATTCCGCGGGCAGCGGGCCGGTTGCCGGCGCCGGGTTCAGCACGGTGATCTTGCCCAGCCGCCGGCCCAGCGCAAGTGCCGCGTGGACGGAGTCCCACGGCGTTTCCAGCTGGCACACCACGACGTCGCTGGCCTTGATCGCCGCTTCCTGACGCGCAACGCTCTCAGGGGTGAGTTCGCCGTTACTGCCCGCAACCACCACGATCGTGTTTTGCCCGTCGTCCGAGACCGTTACCATCGCCACGCCGGTAGGCTGCGCGGAGTCGACTTCGATACCCGCGCAGTCGATGCCCTCCGCTTCCAGATCCTGGACCCGCTGCGCGCCGTTCGCATCCTTCCCCACCCGCCCGATCATCGCCACGCGCGCGCCGATGCGGGCCGCCGCCACCGCCTGGTTGCCGCCCTTGCCGCCGGCAACCTGCGAGAACTCATGTCCGCCGATCGTCTCGCCCGGCCGCGGCAAATGCGGGGCACGGGCGACCAGATCGGTATTGATGCTGCCCACCACGAGCACGCGGCCCTGCTTCACTTCTTTCGACACTTTCACTCTCCCGCCGACCCGCCATGCGTGGTCGCCAATGGTCAATTATGCGGCGCGACGCCGGCTTCTATAGGTATCCAGCACGACAGCCACCACAATGACGGCCCCCGTGATAATGCGTTTGGTCGGCTCGGTCGCGCCGATCTGGGCGAGACCCGCGGCCAGTACCGAGATGATCAACACGCCAAAGAAGGTGCTGATCACCGAGCCGCGGCCGCCCATCAAACTCGTTCCGCCGATCACCACGGCCGCGATCACCTGCAGCTCGATGCCCGAGCCGGCGTTCGGGTCCGCGGCCTCGAGCCGCGAAATCTGGAACAGCGCCGCGAGACCCGACAGCAGTCCCATCAGCGCAAATACGGCAATCTTGTAGGGCCGCGGATTGACGCCCGCAAGACGAACGGCTTCCTCGTTCGTGCCAATGCCCACCAGATAGCGGCCGAACACCGTGCGGGTCAGCACCCATTGCGCCACGATCATCACGACGATCGCAATCAGGAACGCGGGAGAAATGCCGAACGCAATCGGATTGGACAGGAAGTCGAACGCGTCGCCGATGTAGGCCGTGCGGGAGTTGGTCATCTGATACGCGAGACCGCGGGCCGCCTCGAGCACGCCGAGCGACACGATGAACGAAGGGATCCGCCAGGCCACGGTGATTGCCCCGGTCACGCAGCCCGTCAAGGCCGCGCCCGCCATGCCGAGCAACGCGGCGGGCAACGCCGGCCAGTGCCACTGCAGCGCTGCGACGCTCGTGAGCGCCGCGCCGAGCGCCAGCACGGAGCCAACCGACAGGTCGATCCCGGCGATGATCAGCACGAAGGTCATGCCGACCGACATCACGACCAGATCGGGAATCTGATTCGCAATCGTGCTGAAGGTGTCGTAGCTGAGGAAATGCGAGCTCAGCAGCGAGAACAGGACGATCATCCCGAGCAAGGCGCCGAGCAGGCCGAGGTAGTTCGAGAATCCCAGCCGCGTGCCGATCGGCTTCGCGTCTTTGGGCGGTTCGTTCTGCACGGTAGGCAGGCTGGTTGGTGCGGTCATGCTTCAATACTCCACAGATTTTTCGTCGGACGCCGGGGTGCCGGGCGCCCGTGCGTCGGGTTCGATCGGATCGTGCAGCAGCGCGTCACGATTCGTGTAGCCTGCGAACGCCGCAGCCAGCAGCGAGTCCTGGGTCCAGCTGCCGCGCTCGAACAGGCCGGTCATGCGCCCTGCCGACATCACCCCGATCCGGTCGCAAATCGACATCAACTCGCGCAGATCGCTCGACACCACCACCAGCGCGCGGCCTTCGCGCGCCAGCGCGCCCATCAACGCATAGATATCGAACTTGGCGCCGACGTCGATGCCGCGAGTGGGCTCGTCGAACAGCAATACCTGGCAATCACGCGCGAGCCAGCGTCCGATCACCACCTTCTGCTGATTGCCGCCCGAGAGTTCGGACACCGGTTGCGCCGGCCCCGTGCTGCGGATGCTCATCGCGTCGATCTGTTCGCGCGCCAACGCCGCCTCGCGACGGCCGTCCACCACGCCATGCTTCGACACCGCGCGCAGATGCCCGAGCGAGATATTGGCGGCAATGGGCTGCGTCAGCAGCAGGCCCTCGCCCTTGCGATCCTCGGTAATCAGTGCGATGCCGTTCTTCACGGCGTCCGCCGGCGACGCAACTTTCACGGGTTCGAGCGGACCGCCGCCATGGGCGATCGACACCATGCCTGCATCCGCGCGATCGGCCCCGTAGATGAGCCGCATCAGTTCCGTGCGGCCCGCGCCGATCAAACCGCTGATGCCGAAAATTTCGCCCGCCTTCACCTCGAAGGACACATCGCGCACGGCCGGTTCGCGGGTCATGCCCGTGACCTTGAGCGCCACGTCGCCAATGCGCCGCTCGCCCAGATCGATCCGCTCGCCGATATCTCGTCCCACCATCAGCGTGACCAGGCGGTCGGCCGACAGATTGGCCATTTCGTCGACATGGACGAGCCGCCCGTCGCGAAGCACCGCGGCGCGGCGCGCGATCCGCCGCAACTCTTCCAGTCTGTGCGAGATATACACCAGCGCCACGCCGCGCGCCTTGAGCCGCTCGACCTGCTCGAACAGCAGGTCGACCTCGCGGGCGGTCAGCATCGCGGTGGGTTCGTCGAGAATCAGCACGCGGCAATCGCCGATCAGATTGCGCGCGATCTCGACCATCTGCTGATGCCCGATGCCCAGCGTACCCACCAGCGTGTCGGGGTGGATCGCGTCGAGCCCGACTTGCGCCATTGCGTGCCGGGCGTCTTCGCGCAGCTTCGTACGGTCGATCCGGCCGAACAGGCCGCGCTGCGGCAAACGGTTCAGAAATAGGTTCTCCGCCACCGAGAGAGTCGGCAGCAGGTTCAACTCCTGCATGACCATACGCACGCCGAGCGCCTCGGCGTCCTTGCGGCTGGCCGGTGCGTAAGCCGCGCCGCCCAGCGTCATCGAGCCGGTGGTCGGCGTGACGAGACCGCCGACGATCTTGGACAAGGTGCTCTTGCCCGCGCCGTTCTCGCCGGTCAGCGCCAGCACCTCGCCGGCGTGCAGTTCCAGCGAGATATCGGCAAGCACGGGTCCGGCATACGTCTTGCCTATGCCTTGCACGCTCAGCACGGGCGGGATTTCGGTCGAGGCTGGGATGGGAGTAGACATCAGATCGATAAAGCGGGGACGAAGATCAGGCGGCGTGGCCCGCCATTCATACGGGCCGGGCCACGCGCTGTGCCAGTCTTACTTGGTGACCAGATCGACAGGCGTTTCGACGACGCCCGACAATTCCGACTGCTTCTTGTGCTCGGCGAGCGCCTTGAGCGCCGTATCGATACCGAATACGGCCTGCTTGGCGGCGTACTGATTGGCGGTGGCGAGCACGCGGCCGTCGGCGAGCATCGGCTTGATCGCGTCGATGTCGTCGTAGCCCACCACCTGCACCTTGCCCGCCTTGCCTGCCGCGCGCACCGCCGAGACCGCGCCGATTGCCATGTTGTCATTGCCGCACAGCAGCGCCTTGACGTCCGGATTGGCATTGAGAATCTGGCTCGCGACCGCGTTGCCCTTGTCGATTTCCCACTCGCCCGATTGCAGCGAGACGACCTTCATGCCGCCCGTTGCCATGGCCTGCTTGAAGCCGGCTGTGCGCTGCTGCGCGTTGGTGGTGGTCGACACGCCTTCAATGATGGCCACGTTGTCGCCCGCCTTGAGGTGCTTGGCCAGGTAGTCGCCCACCTTCTGCGCGCCCTTCGCGTTATCGGGGCCGACGAACGGTATGTTCAGGTCCTTCGACTTGAGCACGGCCGGATCCAGCTGGTTATCGATGTTGACCACGATAATGCCGGCGTCGACCGCTTTCTTGAGCACCGGCACCAGCGCCTTGGAATCGGCCGGGGCGATCACGAGTGCGTCGACCTTCGAGACGATCATCTGCTCGACGATGCGAATCTGGTTAGCCGTATCCGTCTCGTCCTTGATGCCGTTCGTGACGAGATCGAATTTCGTGGGATTCTGCTTCTGATAGTTCTTCGCGCCGGTTTCCATGGTCAGGAAAAACTCGTTCGCCAGCGACTTCATCACCAGAGCGACTTTCGGCTTGTGGGCAGTCTGGGCGAACGCTGCGGGCATCGGCAGAATCGATACGGCGAGGAAAGCCGCGCTGGCTACGATAGCGCGACGCCGCGCCGGTTGGAAATGACGAATCATTAATGTCTCCTTTTTGCTCGTTCGGTCTACGTACTGATAGCCGTTGAGTCGCGTGATGGGCAGGTTCGCCACACTTGCCGCCACCCCCGGTGAAACCCTTGGGTTCCTTGCCAGATGCTGGGACGAGTACGGCCAGGTCCAATGCTATCCTCGCGATCCACGTTATGCTATGCCCAATTTCAAAACTTAGCGTTACAAAAATGGAACACGTGGACTGGAACGACCTGCGGATTCTGGTGGAGATCGCGCGCGGCGGAACCATGCGAGCGGCCGCTGCGGCATGCGATCTGAGTGCGCCGACCCTGTCGCGCCGCCTGACCGAGCTTGAACGGCGGCTGGGCGAGCCGCTCATCGACCGGGTCCCGTCGGGCTGCACGGTCACGGCCTTCGGCGCGCGGGTGCTGGCCTGGGCCGAGCAGATGGAGGATCTCGCCCACCAGATCGAGCGCGCCGCGGACGTGACCGGGGGCGCAGCCGCTCACGGCACGGTGCGGATCAATGCCGTCGAATGGCCTTCTTACATTTTGCTTAAGCTGCTCGGTTCGTTCCAGGATCGGCTGCCCGGCCTCGCCATCGAAGTGCTGACTTCACGGCGGCCGTATAGCCTTGCCCGCCGCGAAGCGGACATCGCGCTGTGGTCCGAATGTCCCGACGAGGGCGATCTGTATGTCCGGCGCATCGGCAGGATCCGTTTTGGGCTCTACGGTTCGCGCGACTACTATCTGCGCCACAAGGCGGCGATCGTGCGCAAGGAATGGGACAAGCTGTCGTTCGTCGGTTATGACGACCGGCAGCCCGATCACCCTGCCACGCAATGGTTGAAGAGCCTGCCCGGCGCGCCGGCGCCCTCGCTGCGCAGCAGCTATGGCATGGGCGTATTCGACGGCGTGCTGGGGGGCTCCGGGCTCGGCGTGCTGGCTCAACTCGCGGGCGACACCACGAGCGACCTGGTCTGCGTCGAGAAGCACATCAAGGCGCTCGACCAGGACGTGTGGATGGTGCTGCATCCCGCCCTGCGCGATAGCGAGCGCATCCGGACTGTGGCTAACCTCATTGCCGAGATTTTTCGTTAGGCCGGCGCGCCGGCCGGCGCGTCGAATCCGGCTGCTGGCTGCGTGCAAACCGTTCGTCGAAATCGCGTGCCAGCATCCCGACTGTAATTGCGCCGAACCGCGCAAGCAACGCAGCTTCTGCCTCTCGAACCGTCTCTGACAGACGGACGTTGACGGCTTGCTCGACGAGACATTCCGGATGATCTTCCGTGAACAGTTCGGAAAAAATCGGCGGCTCCCCGACGGCCCGGTAGACGTCCAGCAACGTCAGTTCATCAAGATTTTTCGACACGATCCAACCGCCGCCGTGCCCTTTCTCGGACTGCACGTAACCCTGATCCCTTAGGCCGGCCAGCATGCGCCGCACGACGACGGGGTTCGTGCCCAGCATCTGCGCGATCGTTTCAGACGTCAGCGGGCCATCATGCCGGTCCATGTGAATCAGGGCATGCAGCATTCGCGACAGGCGGCTATCCGTTCTCATTCATCGCCTCAGGTTCAGGAAGCATGGCGGACGAACCCACTCACGCAACATTCGAAGTTGCGTTAAGTATAGCATCGCCCTATCATGCAACTCGTGATGTTTCATGAAGCGGTTGACGTCATTTTGACCATAGCCCATCGATGTGGACGTCGGCACAAACCAGGAGAAAGGATATGCATACCCAGCATGATGTGATCGTTGTGGGCGGGAGTTTCGCGGGCCTGTCGGCCGCCATGCAGCTTGCGCGCGCCAGAAGGAACGTGCTTATCATCGACACCGGCTTGCCGCGCAACCGTTTTGCCTCGCACGCTCACGGCTTCTTCGGCCAGGATGGCAAACCGCCCGCGGAGATCATTCGCGAAGCTGCGTCGCAGCTTGCGGCCTACCCAACGGTTCAGTGGGTCAAAGGCGAGGCTGTCACCGCGCAACGGACTGACAACGCCTTCAGCGTCGCGCTTTCGGACGGCCGCATTGAATCGGCTTCCCGGCTTATTCTCGCGACCGGCGTGCGAGACGAACTGCCCGTCATACCGGGCTTGCAGGAGCGCTGGGGCATGACGGCACTGCATTGCCCGTACTGCCACGGGTACGAGGTTCGGGACCGGCGTCTCGCCGTACTGGGCAATCATCCGTTGTCGGCTTATCAGGCGCTCCTCATTCCCGACTGGGGTCCGACGACGTATTTCACGCAGGGCACCTTCGAGCCCGACGCAGGACAACTTGCCCATCTGGCGGCGCGCAACGTTCGCATCGAGCGCTCGCCGGTAGTCGAACTGCTCGGTCAGGCTCCACACCTCGAGGCGCTCAGATTGGCCGATGGACGCGTTGTCGCGATCGACGCGCTGTTCGTCGCACCGAGGACACACATAAATAGCACGCTCGCGGAACAACTCGGCTGTGCATTCGATGAGGCGCCGCTTGGGCCCGTCATCAGGGTCGACGACCTGAAGCAGACGACGGTCGAAGGCGTCTATGCGGCGGGCGACGTGTCGAACAAGATGACCAACGCGACGTTTGCGTCGGCGGCCGGCGTGGCAGCGGGCGTCGGTGCGCATCATTCGCTGGTGCCGGAGTTGGCACAGCACAAGTAGGCCCCATCGCGGCGCACCCTGCGCTAACCCGATGGCGGTCCGAATCCGGGCCGCCACTCGCGCATCAAACACCCATCTCTCGCCCCCAAAGCGCTCGGCACGCTCTTCGTCGAGTTGTTATTTTCGTTTACCGATGTAATGATATAACATTCTGGCGCGCCGAACGGCGTAGCCGAAGAACGTCGACAAGACGGAAACGCCTCCATCCAGTGCTCAACCCTGAATAAATAAAGATGAAAAACCGCACGCGCGTCTCTCACGCAGCCCTGCTGCTGTTCGCTATCGCCGCTCATGTCCATGCCGCGCCCGACGACGCTTCGGTGACGGGCGCCGTCACCGACACAGCGGGCAAGCCCGTCCGGAACGCCACGGTGAGCATTCAGACCGCAAGCGGCGCCGCCATCAGCGAAGCAAAAACGGACGCGGACGGCCATTTCGCGATCGCTCACGTGAGTCCGGGCACCTACGCGGTTGTCGTCACGGCACCGGGGTTCGCGAGCGGCAGCAGCATCGCAACCACCACCGCGGGCGCGCCAGGCGCGGTCAGCATCAAACTCGCTCAAAGCGACACACTCGACGTTCAGGTGAATGCAAAGCGTCTCGATCGGGCTCGCAACGGGCTGCTGCCGGAAACCGGCAGCAGCGTGTACCGCTTCAGCCAGGCCGATATCAACGCCCTGCCCGCGGGACAGGACACGCCGTTGAACCAGGTGTTGCTGCAGGCGCCCGGCGTGGCAAGCGATTCCTATGGTCAATTGCACGTGCGTGGAGACCACGCGAACCTGCAATACCGAATCAACGGCATCATCATTCCTGAGCCGATCAGCGGTTTCGGCCAGGCGCTCGACACCCGCATCATCGACCAGGTCAACCTGCTCACGGGCGCATTGCCGGCGCAGTACGGCTACCGCACCGCAGGCGTCGTGGACATCCGCACGAAGTCCGGCGATGCAGGCAACGGCGGGTCCATCGACGTGTTCGGCGGCAGCCATCAGACGATCAAGACCAGCGCGGATGTATTCGGCAGCCAGGGGCCGTTCAGCTATTACTTCAGCGGCTCGGTCGGCATGAACAACCTCGGGATCGAGAATCCCACTTCGAGTGCCAACGCGATTCACGACCACACCCGTCAGGGCGATGCGTTCGGCTACATGTCGTACATCATCAACCCGCTCACGCGTGTGAGCGTGATGTTCGGCACCACCAGCAACCAGTTCGAGATTCCGAACACGCCGGGCTTACAGACCAACTTCACGCTCAACGGCAACAACACCTTCGACTCAAGCCAGTTGAACGAAACGCAATCGGAGTTGAACAACTTTGCCGTGGTCGCGCTTCAGGGCACCAATGGCGGCGCGCTCGACTATCAGGTCGCCCTCTTTACGCGCTACACGCGAACCCAGTTCAATCCCGATCCGGTTGGCGATCTGCTCTTCAACGGCGTGGCGTCGCAGGATTTTCACAGCAATTCGGCCAACGGCGCGCAGGTAGACACGACCTGGCGGCTGAACGACAAGCATACGGTTCGGGCCGGGATCTTCTTCCAGCAAGAACACGCGGTGTTCAACGACAGTGTCAACGTATTCGCGACGGACAGCAACGGCAACCAGCTATCCGATCAACCCTTCAATATTCAGGACTCCAGCAGCAAGACCGGCTATCTGTATAGCGCCTACGTGCAGGACGAGTGGAAACTCACCGACAAGCTCACGCTGAACTATGGCCTGCGCTATGACAAGATGGACGAGTACGTCAGCGCGAGCCAGCTTAGCCCGCGCATCGGCCTCGTCTATACGCTTACGCCGACAACGACGCTCCATGCCGGCTACGCGCGCTATTTCACGCCACCGGCGTTCGAACTGGTGTCGGGCTCGACGATCAGCCGCTTTAACGGCACGACCAATCAGAGTCCGTCGAGCGAGAACGGCCAGGTACAACCGGAACGCAGCCATTATTTCGATCTCGGCGTGACCCAGCGCCTGGGCTCGAACGTTACGGTCGGACTCGACGCTTACTACAAGAAGTCGACCAACCTGCTCGACGAAGGACAGTTCGGTTCCGCGCTCATCTTCACGCCGTTCAACTACCGGCAGGGTCGCGTGTATGGGGTCGAGTTCACGGCCAACTACAAGCAGAACAATGTATCGGCTTACATGAATCTCGCGTGGAGCCGCGCACAGGGAACCCAGATCGATTCGGCGCAGTTCAATTTCGACCCGGCGGAACTCGCCTATATCAACGATCACTGGGTCTACCTGGATCACGACCAGCGCATTACCGCTTCATTCGGCGGGACCTACGATCTCGGCAGAACGACTTTCACGTTCGACGGGCTGGTGGGAAGCGGATTGCGTAGCGGCTTTGCGAACACCGACAAGCTGCCGCTCTATGCGCAGGTCAATCTCGGCGTGATACAGCACTTCAATCAGCCGCTGATCGGGAAGTTCGACGCACGGCTGATGGTCGTCAACGCGTTCAACCGCGTCTATGAGTTGCGCGACGGATCGGGTATCGGCGTGGGCGCGCCGCAGTATGGCCCGCACTTCGCCATCTACGCCGGCATCACCAAGAATTTCTGATTCCGTCAGGCTATACAGAGCGAAGAAGAGGTAGGACATGCAAGATTGGGCAAGTGTTCTGGCAGCGGTACGCGTGGGCGGATGGGTCATCTATCCGCTGACGCTACTCGCTATTCTGGCGGTCGCGATTACGCTCGAGCGGGCTTATGTGTTTCTGCGCTTTGGCCGCTTGCCGGGCACGCAGGGTAACGCGCACACCGTCACGCACGAAATCGCCGCGCCCGGTTCGGCCCTCGATTGGACCGGCACATTAAAGGACGCGCCCAGTCAGAACGCGTTCAGACGCATGAGCGCGCCGTGGGCGCCCGATCCTTCCGTGCCGCTGTGGCTGCGCGAAGCAAAGGCGCAATCGGTGGCCTCGCAGATCGAACGCGACATGAGCAAAGGTTTCTGGGTGCTGGAAACCATCGTGACAGCAGCGCCTTTGCTGGGTCTGCTGGGCACCATTGTCGGCATGATGCATTCGTTCCAGCTGTTCGGCGGCGATGGTCTGGTCGATCCCGGCGGCGTGACGGGCGGCGTCGCGCAGTCGTTGGTGGCGACCGCGATCGGCCTGGTCGTTGCGCTGTTTGCGCTCTTTGCATTCAACTATTTCTCGCGCCGGCTCGAACGGCTCATGGACGAACTCGAGTCGTTCGCGAATGCACGGCTCGGCGAAATCCGTCTTGCCGACACGCCCGCGGGAGCGCTGCCGTGAAGTTCAAGCGTTCGCGCGCGGTAAAGCGCGGCCGCATCGAAATCATTCCGATGATCGATGTGATGTTCTTTCTGCTGGCGACCTTCATGCTCGCATCGCTCGCGATGCAACGGCTCGACGCCGTCAAGGTCAATCTCCCGGCCGGCCGCGCACAGCAAATGGCCGCCCATGAACCGCTTACGATTTCCGTGGACAGCAGCAACGCGATCTTTGTGAACCATCAGTCAGTTCGTCTCGATCAGATCGAGCCGATGGTGAAACGGCTGTTGCAACCGGACGGCAATGTCGTGATTGCCGCCGACGACGCAGCCGGCCACGGTGTGGTGGTTCAGGCAATGCTGGCCGCACGCCGTGCCGGCGCCGAGCGGTTCCTGATCGCCGTACATCGTGAATAAGCGGATGCGCGTGGCCGTCGCCGCAGGCGATTCTCCGTCGATACGGTTCGCACTGGCGGTACTGGTCGCGCTAATCGTATGGATCGCGTTCCTGATTCAGGTAGGGCACTGGTTGCGTCCGTCGCCCGCCGCGCGCGTCCAGGACAAGCCCCTCGAAATGCGGGTGATGGAACTCGATCCGCCGAAAGCTACAGTTGCGACGCCTTCCGTGGCTCCGCCTGCGCCCGTTCAGCCCGCTGCGGGCAAACCACGGCAAGCTGCTGATCCGCGCGCTCACACGTCGACGCATTCACGCACGCCACCCCCTGTGCCGTCGAAGCCGGAGGCGCGTCCGGTGCAAAACGTACCGCCGGCTCAGTCGACGCCCGCAATGCAAGAGCCGAAGACGGCCGCCGAGCCGCCCGCGCGCACTGCCGCCCCCTCCGACGAAAGCGCAACCGCTATACCGTCCGCAAAATCAGTTGGCGACGCCGCGGCGCATTCCATTTCCCAACCGTTGCCGGAACTCCCCGATGATTTGCGCGAGCAGGCGTATCAAACCGTCGCGACGGCCCGCTTCGCGATCCACACTGACGGATCGGTCGATGTGGAGCTCATCAAACCGACGCCCAATCCCCGGCTCAACCAGATCCTTCTTGAAGCGCTGCGCAAATGGCGTTTTTTTCCAGCGATGCAGGCAGGGCATCCTGTCGAAAGCCGGCAAGACATTCGCGTGCATTTCAACGTGAACTAGCGAAGCTCAGCCCTTCGTCGCGCCAAACGTCAAGCCGGCCACGAAATGCTTCTGCATGGCGAAGAACATCGCGACAGAAGGCAACGCGGCGAGAATCGACCCGGCGGACACAAGATTCCACGCAGTGGTCCACTGTCCCTTCAACGCCGCGACACCGACAGTAATCGGCGCGGCGTCGTCACCTTGCGTCAGACACAAGGCCCAGAAGTAGTCATTCCACACGAAGGTGAATACGAGAATTGCCAGTGCGGCAAGCGCGGGACGGATCAGCGGCAACACGATCTTGAAGAACACGGTCCATTCGTTCGCACCTTCGATGCGCGCCGCCTCAACCAGTTCGAATGGCAACTGCTTGATGAAGTTGCGCAGAAACAGCGCGCAAAATCCGGTCTGAAACGACACATGGAACAGAATCAGCGCGCTCACTGTATTGAACAGACCGAGCTGCAACGACAGGTCCCGAACCGGGATCATCAACACCTGAACCGGCACGAAGTTGCCCGCCACAAACGTCGCAAACAGCGTGGAATTGCCGCGGAACCGATAGATGGCCAGCGCGAAGCCCGCCATGGCCGCCAGCGCAATCGAGCCCACCACGGCCGGCACCGTAATCAGCACGCTGTTCCAGAAGTAATGCAGCATCGGAGAAGTCGTCAGCGCCTCGCGATAGTTATCGAACATCGCGAAGTGCTTCGGCCAGCCCCAATAGTTGCCCTCGCTCAGCTCCTCGGTTGAACGTACCGAAGTCACGAGCACCGCGATCATCGGCAGCAGCCAGATCAGCAGCGCGAGCGGCAAGGTCAGTTTGTACGCGCGGCGCGTGAACGGCTTCCATTTGTCGATCGGGATCGGAAACATGACCGGCTCCTTATTGCTCGGTGCGCAGCATGCGGCGCAGGTGATAAACGATGTACACCAGCATGATCGCGAACAGCACCACGGCCACCGCTGCGGAATAGCCGATACGGTAGTACTTGATCGCCTGGTCGTACATGTAGTACGCGAGCACCGTCGAACTTTCGAACGGTCCGCCGCCGGTCATGACCGAAATCAGATCGAAGCTGCGCAACGCGCCGATCACCGTGACGACGATCGCCATGAAGGTGGTCGGTCGCAATTGCGGCAGGATCACGTGCCACAGCATCGACCAGCCACGCGCCCCCTCCATGCGCGCGGCCTCGATCTGTTCGGCGTTCAACGAGGTCAAACCCGTCAGGTAGAGAATCATGCAGTACGCGGTTTGCGGCCACAGCGCCGCGAACACGATCCCGAGCGTTGCGTAGCGCGGATCGCCCAGTACCGGCACGCCGTGCCCGAGGATCAGCGCAAGCAGGCCGAAGGTCGGGTCGTAGAACCACGAGAAGATCAAACCGACCACGACGCCCGACAACACGAACGGCGCGAAGAACAGCGATTTGACGATGCGAATGCCGGCCACCGCCTGGTTCAGATAGAGGGCGACGGCGAGCCCCATCGGCGGTGCAAGCAGGAACAACAGCAGCCAGATGAGGTTGTTCTTCAACGCCGTATAGAACGTCGGCGTATGGAACAACTCGATGTAATTGGCGAGACCGACGAAAGACGGATCGGTCATCCCATCCCAGTTGAAAAAGCTCAGGCGCACCGTCGAGATGATCGGCCATACGACGTAGATCGCCACCATCACGCAGGCCGGCGCGAGAAACAGAAACGCGGCTCGCCGCTGCCGGCGCGCAGTGGGCGACGGACGGCGCCGGCGTGCCACGCGAGGCGGCCCACTGCGCGTAGCACCGCCCGGTACGGGCAAGCCGGAATCGCCGGGTTCAGCAGGACCGCCAACGGTATGACGGGTGACGGAGTGCGACACGATCATTCTCCCGATCGAACGTAGCGAGTTGACGCCTAGGTTGGCGGCCCGTTTATGCGTCAACGGGCCACTTCCGCTCACTTCTTGTAGATCCGCTTGCGCGTCTGCTCAAGTTGCGCAAGGATGTCGTCGAGTTTCGAAGGATCGGAAATGAATTGCTGCATTCCCTTCATCCCTTCATCGGCCATTTCCTTCGTCATGTCGCGATCGTAGAACTGCGCAATGCCGCCCTTCGTGTTCGCGAGAATCTGGAAGCCGATCTTCGAGATTGGATCCTCGGGTTCAGGCGACTTGCTGTTCGCCGACAGCGAACCGAGCCCCTCCGCGAGCTTCGCACCATTTGCCGGCGTCTCGACGAAGGCGAGGAACGCACGCGCATCCGCCTTGTTCTTCGCCTTCGACGGAATATTCAGCGATTCGACCGGCCCCTCTTCGGCGGTCGGCACATTCGAGTCGATGATCGGGAACTGGAAGTAACCCATTTGCGGCTTGACGCCCGGCGGGAAACCACCGGTGATGAACGTGCCCATCAGCATCATCGCGGCCTTGCCCTGGAACAGGAACGGTTGCACCGCGTCCAGATCGTAAGAGAGCGAGTTGTCGATGAAATAGCCGGCGTCGATCAGTTGCTTCCACGTCGTGTAGACCTTCTTCACGCGCGGATCGGTGTACGCGATATCGCCCGCCATCAGTTTCTGATGGAACGCGTTGCCGTTCAGGCGCAGATCGAGATAATCGAACCAGCCCGCCAGCGTCCATGAATCGCGGCCTGCCACGGCAATCGGCGCAATGCCCGCCGCTTTCAGTTTCTTGCAGTCGTCGAGAAACTGGTCCCACGTTTTCGGCTCGCCGGCAATGCCGACCTTCTGGAACAGATCCTTGCGATAGAACATGCCCCACGAGTAGTACACGGTCGGTGCGGCGTACTGCTTGCCCTTATACGAGGACGCTTCCTTCGTCGACGCATACATGTCGTTCCAGCCGTTCTTCACCCAGTCGCTGCTCAGATCCTCGAACAGGCCGCGCTGCGCGTAATACGCCATCCGTTCGCCGTCATGCCAGTTGACGATATCGGGCGCGACGGTGGAGAGCCAACCGGGCAATTGGACCTTGTACGCTTCTTCGTCGATGAACGACACCTTCACGTCGGTACCGGGATGCGTTTTCTTGAAGTCGTCGATGATCGACTGCCAGACGGCGCGTTGACTCGCGCCCTTGAACGCGATGTTGACCGCGAGCGTGCCGGCCTGCGCCGTGTTGACGACGGAGGCCCCTGCGGCCGCCGCGGCCAGCGCGAGTGCCAGCAGAATCTTGCGAGGTTTCAGTGCCATGTTGCTGTCTCCTTTGCTCCGTGATTTTGCGTCGTTGTTGTTACTACATGGAATCCTTCGTTCAGCGCTTCAGATCAATTCCCTGATCGATAAACGGCCACGCCCTGCGGTTCGACGGTGCGTGAACCGATCACGAATGCGTCGTCGGCGATATCGGCCAGCGTGTGCGCCTGGTCGCCGTAGTTCAACACGTAGGTCAACTCGCCACGGCGGCTCAGGCGCACGCTGTCGCCGAGCGCAACCGGGTCGAGGCCGGCCTCCTGCGCAATCCGCGCGAACAGACGAACCGTGAGCGCATCGTCGAACAGGCTCGCGAGGTAATGGAACGCGCCGCTTTTCACGTAGGCGGGATGGCCGTCGGCGAAACGGGCACGTACGTCGAGCGCCTCCGTTGCATCGTTGCCGCTGTCGCCTGCGGCTTCGATGAAATCGCGCCAGTGGCGCGCCACGCCGCCTTCCGCGCTCGCGTTGCCGCTGTCTTCAAGCCGCACGGCTTCAGTCACATTCGGCCGCATCGATTCGACGCGCCACACGCGCAGCGGCAGCACCGAGGCAAGCGCGCCCGGCGGCAGATTGGCCGGAATCTGCAGGTCCTGCGTCTTCGAACCGGTACGCGGGCCGAGCACGACCTGCGCGCCCGAACTCGCCAGCCGCGCGGCGAAATCGGCCGGCACGACCGGCAACGGCGGCACGACGATCAGACGATAGCCGTCGAGCGCCGCATCGACCGGCACGATATCGACGTCGAGGCCAAGTGCGCGCAATGCCGAGTAGTACTCGAATGCGAAGCGCGGATAGTGAAAATCCGCTCCCTGCGGATGAATCTCGAAGAGCCACTTCGCTTCGTAGTCGTAGACGAGCGCTACTTTCGAGCGAATCGCGGCATTGGCGTCGGCGTTCGCGGCGAGCACCGCGCGAATCTCGTCGGCAACCTGCGCGGCTTCGTTGCCGCCAACATCGAGCCGGTTATCAGGCGTATTCAGACCGGCGTGCATCTGTTCCTGCGCGAACGGCGCCTGGCGCCAGCGGAAATACGATACGCAGCCCGCGCCGTGCGCGAATGCCTCCCAACTCCACAGCCGCACCATGCCGGGTAGCGGCGCCGGATTCCATTGTGCCCAGTTCACCGGGCCGGGCTGCTGCTCCATGACCCACAGCGGCAGCTTCGACATGCCGCGGTACACGTCATGATTGAACGACGCGAAGTCAGGGTGCCCGGTGCGCAGCCAGCGCGCCTTCACCTCCGGCGCAAACCACTGCTCTTCCAGCGCGCCGAGCGGATAGCTGTCCCAGGTCGCCACATCGAGATCGGCCGCCACCTTGTAGTGATCGAACTCGGTAAAGAGCTGCATGAAATTGTGCGCGACCGGCCGCCCCGGCGAATGCGCGCGGATGATCTCGACCTGCATGCGGTTGTAGCGTGCCACTTCGTCGGAGGCGAAGCGCCGATAATCGAGCCGGTGCGAAGGGTGCGCTTCGGTCACGGTCGCCACCGGCGCGTCGATTTCGTCGAAGCTGCGGTATTCCATGCTCCAGAACACCGTGCCCCATGCGCGGTTCAGCGCGTCGATGGTTTGATAGCGCGCCTTGAGCCACTCGCGAAAGCGCCCCACTGCCGCTGGCGAATAACTAACCACCGTGTGATGGCAGCCGAATTCGTTATCGGTCTGCCAGTACGCAACGGCCGGATGCTTGCCGTAACGCTCGGCAACCGCCGTGCAGATTCGCTGCGACGCGGTGAAATACGAAGGCGATGAAAAATCGTAGTGACGGCGTGAGCCGAACGCCCGCGGACGGCCATCGGCGCCAATCGGCAAAATGTCCGGATGGCGGTCGATCAGCCACTTGGGCGGCGTCGCCGTCGGCGTGCACATGACCACTTGCAATCCGGCGGCGCCGAGTACGTCGACCGCGCGATCCAGCCAGCCCCAGTCATATTCGCCGGGCGTCGGCTCCATCCGGCTCCATGCAAATTCGGCGATTCGCACCTGCTGGATGCCAAGTGCTTTCATCCGGCGAGCGTCGTCTTCCCACATCGACTCCGGCCAGTGTTCCGGGTAATAACAGACTCCAAGGCGCATCCGAATGTCCCCTATGCGTAATGTTCGACGGATTCGAGCGAAGCAGCGGCAAAGCCGTCTTCGGTAAACAGGTGGCAGGCACGGCTGGGGACGCGCAAGGCGGCGCGGTCTCCCGGCGCGAGGCGGGTGTCGCCCGGCGCCTTGGCGATCAACGCGGCGCCACCGGGTTGATCGAGGTGGACATAACTGTGCTCGCCGAGTTGTTCGACGAGCGACACGGTGCGCGCCAGCACGGCATCCTGCGTGTTTTCCGAACCTTCCGCGCCGAGGAATTCCAGGTGCTCCGGGCGCACGCCGAGCGTGACGGCCTGCGATGCATGAAGGCCATCGCCGTTGACCGGCACGCGCACGTTTTCATTTGTGTGATCGAGCGTGATGACCACGCCTTGAGGATCGATCGAGCTCACCTTCCCCGGCAAAAAATTCATGCGCGGCGAGCCGATGAAACCGGCGACGAAGCGGCTTCTCGGCCGGTGATATAGCTCAAGCGGCGCGCCGATCTGCGCGATGCTGCCGTAGCGCTCGGTGTCCTTGCCCGCGTGCAGCAACACGATCTTGTCGGCCAGCGTCATGGCCTCGATCTGATCGTGCGTGACATACACCACGCTGGCTTTGGCGAACTGCTTATGCAGCCGCGCGATTTCAATTCGGGTCTGGCCACGCAGCGTTGCGTCGAGATTGGAGAGCGGCTCGTCGAACAGAAACACGCCCGGCTCGCGCACAATGGCCCGGCCGATCGCCACGCGCTGCCGCTGGCCGCCGGACAGCGCCTTCGGCCGGCGCTCGAGCAGCGCCTCCAGTTGCAGGATCCGCGCGGCTTCCCGCACTTTGCGGTCGATTTCTTCTTTCGGGGTTTTGGCAAGCTTGAGGCCGAAGGCCATGTTCTCGAACACGGTCATATGCGGAAACAGCGCATAGCTCTGAAACACCATCGCCACGCCGCGCTGCGCCGCCGGGACGTCGTTGACGAGGCGCCCGGCGATCGACAGGTCGCCGTCGGTCACGTCTTCGAGGCCGGCGATCATCCGCAGCAAGGTGGACTTGCCGCAGCCGGACGGACCGAGAAACACGCAAAACTCGTTCTCGCCGATCTCCAGGTCGACGTCGCGAATCACCGGTGCGCCGTCGCCATACGCCTTCTGCACGCCTCTCAACGAAATGCTCGCCATTGCATCAACTCCGTGATTTAATCGGCTCGACATCGAAGATTAAGCGCTTAATCAGCAAGGCCGAAAAAAATCGATCGCATGCGATCGTGGGCCTTGCCTGTCTCCGATATCGTTTTGTCTGTGCGGCAAATGGTGCCGCGCCTTGAGCTGCGATGCAAATGTCGGACACTCATCTCATATATTGGAACACCATGCCCACACTCAGCGAAGTCGCACGCCGTGCCGGTGTCACGCCTGCCACGGTATCGAACGTGTTGCGCAATCGCGGCCGGGTCGGCGCGAGCACCCGGCAGCGGGTGCTGGAAGCGGTCGACGCGCTCGGCTACCGCCCGCATCTGGCGGCCCGCGCGCTCGCCGAGGGCCGCGCGCCGACGCTGGCGTTGATGGTGTCGAGCATCGCCAATCCGTTCTATCCGGAGTTCGCACTCGCCGTCGAGCATGCGGCGCGCAGCAGTGGACATTTCGTGATCATCTGCAACACCAACGAAGATCCGCTGATCGGGCGGGCGTACCTCGATCAGATCGCCGGCACGCTCTCCGAGGGCGTGCTCGTGACAAATGCAAACCTCGATTTCACGGACCTGCATACAACCGAATCGCGCGGCACGCCCGTGGTGCTGTGCATGTGGGAGCGGCCCAACGAGCCGCCAGGTTTGCCGTGCGTCGCGGTCGATTTTCGTCTGGCAGGTGAATTGGCCGGCACGCATCTGCTCGAACTCGGCCATCGGCGGATCGGCGCGATCGTCGGCAGCAAAGCCTCGGGCATTCACGCGGCCCGCTATCAGGGGTTTATCGATGCGCTGCGGGGGGCCGGTGTGCCGAAAGGCCGGGTCGAGCATGCGCCCGATACGATCCAGGGCGGCTACACCGCGGCGCGCGAGCTGCTGGAAGCCGATCCGACACTCACCGCGATCTTCGCGACCAACGATCTGCCGGCGCTCGGCGCAATGCATGCCGCGGCGGATCTCGGCCTGAACGTGCCGCGCGATCTGTCCGTGATCGGCATTACCGATATTCAACTCGCGCGCGAGTCGCGGCCCGCGTTGACGACGGTCGCCGTACCGACCGTCGAAGTCGCCGGTCTCGCGGTCTCGCTGTTGCGCGAACTGATCGAATCGTCGTATGGGCAAGCGGAGCGCCCGCTCGCGGCCAGCGTGCCGATGCGGGTTTCTTCCGCGCCGAAACTGGTCGTGCGTGCGTCCACTGGCGTGTCGCGTTCGGCGTAACGTGGCCGTAACAGCGCTGCGGACGTTACGTAGCGAAGCTTGCGTGCATCCCTCCTCGCGCGCGGAGCCAGAATCCGCACACGCCCGTGGCACGCGGCTTCGCGCCGAAAAACGCCGCTTCAACCAGTCTATCCATGCAGTTGGCACGGTCCCTGCAAACAGGTAGGGAAAGGGCCGAGCGCCGGCATGCGTCACATGCCGCCCGTGCTCCCCCAACCGGCCGGGCCAAGGCCACAACACGCAGGGATATTCAAATGATTGCCGACCTTCTGCAGGACGCCGACGTCGCAGGACAAACCATCGACGCGGACTCGCCCTTCGCCCAACACCATCCCCTGCAGATCGCGGTTTGCCTGCGCAAGCTGATGAGCGGACAGGACTTCGTGACGGTGGAATTCAACGGTCGCCAGATCGTGACGCAAGTGCTCGACGTCGATTCGCGCAATGCACGCTTCATCTTCGACGCCGGCAGCGTGGAAGTGGACAACCATGCGCTCGCGTCCGCACGCCAGTTGATCTTCCGCAGCTTGCCGGACGGCATACGCACGGAGTTCACGACGCTGAACGCTGATCCGGTCATGTTCGAAGGGCGCCCGGCTTTCGAGGCATCCTTCCCGACCCTCCTCTACTACGTTCAACGCCGCGAATTCTTCCGCGTGCAAACGCCCGTGCTGGATCCTTACACCGCCAGCGGACCATGCGCGGACGGCGGTTCGTTCCGGCTGGAACTGCAGGATCTCTCATTGGGCGGCGTGGCGCTGAAAACCGCCGACGAGCGCTTCGGCTCACTGGAAAGCGGCACCGTGCTGCGCGATGTCACGCTGCAGCTCGGCAGCTTCGGCACGCTGCAACTCGATCTGGAAATCGTCGCGCCACGGCAAATGACCACGCCGAAGGGCGACCGGCGTTTCGTGATTGGCTGCAAGTTCGTGCAGACGCCCGGGCGCGCCGAGCGAGTCTTGCAACGTGTCGTCACCCAGCTCGAGACCAGGCGTCAAACGCTGGTGGCGCGCGGCTGAATTTCTGCGGCGAGGCCGCTTCGAGCAACCGCCGGCTTGAAAATAGCGCAGGATTCCGAACCGGTCTACCGAACTTCAGCATCTCGTTGACGCATCGGCACCGGCTTGAGGCCGCGCGCGCCGACAAGCTGGTGCGGCGGGATCTGCCGAATCGCGCTTTCGCCAGCGGGAGCGCCTGTGAGCAGATGGATTGCAAGGTCGAGCGTCGTCGAGCGGCGCGTCAGCATGAGGCAAGTCACTTCGTTCTGCAAGGCGCGCGTGGCGTGCCAGCAACCCGGCCGCATGCAGATCCCCTCCCCTACGGGCACCTCGAAGGCAGCCAACGAATCAAGGTTCGGCTGCCCATCCGGCGTACTCGTCGCGACAATCTGCACGACAGGTCCGGTGAGCGGCACCACGGCCTGCTCCGTAAGCCAATGTGCCTCGAGCCGCAGCACCTCGGCTTCGCGATCGCGGTATCTGACCCACAAAACCTCGGGATTTCCGGACAGGCCGGCATCGAACAGATGCTCGCGCCAGAAGTCGGATGACGGGCTTGCAAACGACGGCACCGCGCTATCCGTTGGGAAGGGTTTGCCCAGCATCCATCCATAGGGTTCGAAAGCGTCGGCAGTAAGCGCCTGAATGCTCAGAGGCGTGGTCGTCGGCATCTCGGTTAGGGCCTTTGATAATCGAAGAAAACATCACGGGGTGCCACTCAATGAGTCGGCAGCGCTTCGTCGGTGTCTGGAAAGAGCGCGATATCCGGGCCGTTCTCGAGGCTGAACTCTCGCATGACCTTTTGCGCCAGATGCATGATCGACTCGCATAGCAAGCTGTCCGGACTTCGCCGGAAAGATGCGAAAAGCGGCAGTTCCGGGACGCGATGCGTCACTTTCAGCAGTTGCAGATGCCCGGAGTCCAGCTCACGGGTCACGAACGCGGTGGGCAGAACCGCGATGCCGAAACCGTCGAGTACGAGCCTTATGATCGCCGCGACCGAAGACACGCAGTTGATTTGCACGTGCGGCTCGCCGGCGGCTGCAAACAGCCCCGCGACAAACACATGCGGCGATGAATGACGGGCAAAGCTCACAATCGGGAAACTCGCCAGTTCGGCTTCCGATAGGGCTTCAGCCGACAGATTCAGCGATGGACTCGCTACCCATCGCATTGGCAATGCGCCGAGCGAAACATTTTCCGCGTCAGCGCCGGTGACCATCGTGCTCAAAAAAGCGATGTCCACGTTGCCATTCACCAGTTGCACGGACAGATTCGTCGAGGTGTCGCAAGTCAGCTCGATCGTCAGGTTCGGATATTCGTCGCGCACCTGCCGCAGCAGCTCGGGCAGCCACGTATGCACGACGGACTCCATCACGCCGACCCGCAACAATCCGCTCACATGCGAGCGGTCGCTTACGCTTGCGAGCATGTCGTTCGTGAGCTTCAGAATCTGTTCGGCGAACGCTAGCGCTTTGGTCCCTTCCTGGGTCAGCTTGACATCGCGCGGCCCCCGATCGAACAGACGCACGCCGAACTCCTGCTCGAGCGCGGATATCCGGCTGGAGATCGCAGCCTGCGTCGCGTGTAGGCGCTCGGCAGTCAGCCGGAAATTGCGCAGCTTGGCGAGCCACACAAACGTTTCGAGAAAACGGACATTCATCAGGCGCCTTGTACTGTCATCGAACGCATCATCAGGTTCCAGGTGTCGCGGCCGTGCAAACGGACAGCTTTGGTAGATGGGCAGAGTTTAGCGCCGCAAAATCAGCTGTGTGACAACAAAAACTGGCCGACCGGAACAACTTTTTGTTGTGATCATCGCGGCTCGGCGCGCAAGGGGCGGCCTATCGGGAAAGCCCTGGGAAGCGATCAGATTTATCTATTGCCGGTCAATAAAATAAGTCGTTGGACGGAAGAATTTGGCGGTCGAACACTCATTGAACCGAAAATCAAGGAGCCGCCCATGTCACCCTCGTCCAGTCAATTGAATCGTATGCTGCAAACGGGCGCCGCCGCGCTGCTGCTTGGTGCGGGCAGCGCGAGCTTCGCCGCGGAGCCGGTCGTGGTCCTGATTGGTCATGCCGCTCCGTTGACAGGCCAGCTCGCGCATATGGGCAAGGACAGCGAAAATGCGGCGAAGCTTGCAGTCGACGAGATTAACAGCCAGCATCCGGTTATCGGCGGCAAGCCGGTCCGTTTGCAGCTCGACGCCCAGGACGACGCTGCCGACCCACGCACCGGTACGCAAGTCGCCCAGAAGCTCGTCGACGATGGCGTGGTAGCCGTGGTCGGCGACATCAACTCCGGCGTTTCGATCCCGGCATCGAAGATCTACAGCGAGGCCGGCCTCGTGCAGATTTCGCAAGGCTCGACCAATCCCACCTATACGCTACAGGGCTTCAAAACGACCTTCCGCGTCGTCGCGACCGACGCACTGCAAGGGCCGGCTCTGGCTCGCTATGCAGTCGACACCATGCACGCAAAGCGTATTGCAATCGTGGACGACTCGACCGCATACGGCCAGGGTCTCGCGCAAGAATTCGAAAAGGCAGCCAAAGCACGAGGCGCCGTCATTGTGAGCCACGATGCGACGACGGACAAAGCCATCGACTTCCGGGCCATTCTGACGAAAATCAAAGGTCTGAAACCCGACGCAATCATGTACGGCGGCTCGGACGCAACGGCCGGGCCGCTGGCGAAACAGGCGGCAAACCTCGGCATCACCGCAAAGATGCTGGGTGGCGACGGCGCCTGCACGGAAAACATGACGCAACTTGCCGGCAGCGCGATTGACAACGTGACATGCTCGGAAGCCGGACTTGCCTTGTCAAAAATGCCGAAGGGTCAAGACTTCGATAAACGATACGTGGCGCGCTTCAGCACACCGATAGACGCCTACGCTCCGTTCACGTATGACGCCGTCTACGTCATCTATAACGCGATGCAGCGAGCGAACTCGACCGACCGCTCGAAAATCCTCGCCGCGATGCCCGCCACGAGCTATGACGGCGTGATCGGCCACATTGCGTTCGACCCGCACGGCGACTTGCGGGACGCTGCGATCACGATCTATCAGTTCAAGGGCAGCAAGAAGACCGTGATGGATGTCATCAGAATGTGATGCGGCCGAACGCGACGGACATTGCGTACATCGCGCACATCGCGCACATCGCGTTCGGCTCCGCCACCGACGATTACCTTCGCGACGGCAGCCGGTGTCCGTCGTCGAAGACCATCTGGTATTTCAACTGACTTGCAGGCATGCCAGGACTTTCCCGAAGTCCCGGCGCACCATCCTGCATTGCAGCATTCCCGAAAAGCCCCGCCCCATATGCCCCGCCGCCCTGGCGGGCGCTTCCGCACGCCGACTTCCCGCCGATCGCGTTCTTGACGGGCATCGCCGCGCCTGCTTTACTAAATCAACTCAAGTGATTTAGTCGTCCGGCTTCGGGCTGCAACTGAATCCCTTCAGGTTCCAAACAGATTCCAGGCAGATTGCAAAAAGGATTGCAAACAGGCGGCAGGCGCGCAGCGTTCGCGCGTGCCGCCGCCCGCAGTTCATAACGTCGTGACCAATAACCGGAGGAGCGTCCCATGAATCTGAATTCCCGCAGGCACCCTGTCGCCAGGAAAATCGTGTCGGTATGCGTCGCTGCATCGGCGGTGTGGTGCGCGAGCGCGAGCCAGGCAGCCGACCAGCCTGTTGTCGGTCTCATCACCAAGACGGATACCAATCCGTTCTTCGTGAAGATGAAACAGGGTGCCGAGGCGGCCGCCGCGAAAGACGGCGCCAAGCTGCTCACCGCCGCCGGCAAGTTCGACGGCGACAACGCGAGCCAGGTCACCGCCATCGAAAACATGATGACGGCCGGCGCGAAAGCGATTCTGATCACGCCTAGCGACACCAAGGCGATCGTGCCGAGCATCAGGAAAGCGCGCGCCGCCGGTGTGATGGTGATCGCGCTCGACACGCCGACCGATCCGCAAGATGCCACGGACGCCCTCTTCGCCACCGACAACTTCAAAGCCGGTGTACTGATCGGCAAGTACGCGAAAACGGCCATGAACGGCAAGCCCGCGAAGATCGCCACGCTCGACCTCGCGCCCGGCGTATCGGTTGGCGTGCTGCGTCATAACGGCTTCCTGGAAGGCTTCGGCGTGAAGGAAGGCGATCCGTCGATCGTCTGCAGCCAGGACACCCGCGGCGACCAGGCGAAGGGACAGACAGCAATGGAAAACTGCTTGCAGAAATCGCCGGACATCAACGTGGTCTACACGATCAACGAACCGGCCGCCGCAGGTGCGTATCGCGCGCTCAAAGCCGCGGGCAAAGACAAGAGCGTGATGATCGTTTCGATCGACGGCGGCTGCGAAGGTGTACGCAATGTGAAGGCCGGCGCGATTGCGGCGACCTCCCAGCAGTATCCGTTGAAGATGGCCGCGCTCGGCGTGACAGCCGGTGTCGAATACGCGAAAACCGGCAAGAAGGTCTCCGGCTATCAGGATACGGGCGTGACGCTGATCACCGACAAGCCGATGTCCGGCGTGGACAGCAAGGATACGAAGTTCGGCCTCGACAACTGCTGGGGCAACAAGTAACAGGCACTGAATGGCGGCCCACTTTCCCGGGCCGCCGACGGATGACGGCTGTGCCTGTCGCACAGTCCGTCAGATTCATGCATTGAGGACACCTATCATGTCGACTCCCTCCGCGCCCGCCGGGCACTCGCGCCCGTTCGCCGAACGCTTGCCGTCACTCGCTGAAATCGGGCCGCTGATCGCGCTTCTGTTGGCGTGCGGCTTCTTCATTTCGCAGAGCAACCGGTTCCTGTCGTTCCAGAACCTTTCGCTGATCCTGCAGCAAACGATGGTGGTCGCCGTCATCGCAATCGGCCAGACCCTGATCGTGCTGACAGGCGGCATCGATCTGTCGTGCGGGATGGTAATGGCGTTCGGCTCGATCATCATGACCAAATTCGCGGTCACGCTCGGCGTGCCGCCCGTTCTCGCGATTCTATGCGGTATCGCCGCGAGCACGCTATTCGGCGCGCTCAACGGCGTGCTGATCACGCGGATCAAGTTACCCGCCTTCATTGTCACGCTGGGTACGCTGAACATCGCCTTCGCACTCACGCAGATTTATTCGAACGCGGAGAGCGTCTCGAACCTGCCCGACGCGATCATGTTCCTCGGCAACACGTTCAAGCTCGGGCCCGCCGAAGTGACCTACGGCACGGTACTGACGCTATTGATGTATCTGGCGACGTGGTTCGTGTTGCGCGATACGGTGCCGGGCCGGCACCTGTATGCGCTGGGCAATAACCCCGAAGCCGCGCGTCTGATGGGCCTCTCGTCGCAAAAGATTCTGCTCACCGTGTATTCGCTGGCCGGCGCGATCTATGGTATCGCCGCGCTGCTGTCGGTGTCGCGCACCGGCGTAGGCGATCCGCAGGCCGGACAAACGGAGAATCTCGACAGCATTACCGCTGTGGTGCTGGGCGGCACGAGTCTGTTCGGCGGACGAGGCTCGATTGCCGGCACACTGTTAGGCGCGCTGATTGTGGGCGTATTTCGCAACGGTCTGACCTTGATCGGCGTCTCTTCGGTGTACCAGGTGTTGATCACCGGCATGCTGGTGATTCTCGCGGTTGCCGCGGACAAACTTTCCCATCGTCGCGGTTGAGCATTCAGGAGCCCGTCATGTCGACACCTACTTCCGCTTCCACCGCGATGCCCGTTCTGCAGGCGCGCGGACTGGTCAAACGCTATGGCAACGTCACCGCGCTCGACGGTTGCGATTTCGAAGTGCTGCCCGGCGAGATTCTCGCCGTGATCGGCGATAACGGCGCGGGCAAGTCGTCGTTGATCAAGGCGCTCTCGGGCGCCACCGTGCCCGACGAAGGCGAAATCCTGCTCGACGGCAAGCCGGTCAGATTCCGCAGTCCGCTGGATGCCCGCGCTCAAGGCATCGAAACCGTGTACCAGGAACTCGCGGTGGCGCCCGCCATGAGCATTGCCGAAAACCTGTTTCTCGCCCGTGAGCTCGTCAAGCCGGGCTGGCGCGGTTCGATCTTCAAGATGATCGACAAGCGCCGCATGCTCGAAGAAGCCACCGCGCACATGAAGGGCCTGCAGATCGGCATCCGTTCGATGCGCCAGGCGGTCGAAACCTTGTCCGGCGGCCAGCGCCAGGGCGTAGCCGTCGCGCGCAGCGCGGCGTTCGCGCGGCACGTGGTGATTCTCGACGAACCCACGGCCGCGCTCGGCGTGAAGGAAGGCAACATGGTGCTCGAGTTGATCCGCCGCGTACGTGAGCGCGGCCTGCCGGTGATCCTGATCAGCCACAACATGCCGCACGTGTTCGAAGTCGCGGACCGCATTCATATTCAGCGGCTCGGCCGGCGCGCGGCGCTCGTGAATACCAAAGACATCCATATGTCGGAGGCGGTGGCGATCATGACGGGCGCGAAGGAAGCGGACGTCAAGGCGATTGCATGATGTTTGCATCCCGCTGAGGGGCACGCGACGATGGAAACCACCAGCTCCCGCTCGCCTCTCGAGCGCACGGTCGGCTCGAATCAGGTCGGCATGCGGCAGTTCAACGAGCGAATCGTGTTGCAGGCGATCCGTTTGCACGGCCCACTGCCGAAAGCCGACGTAGGCCGTCTCACCCGCCTGTCGATGCAAACGGTGTCGATGATCGTCGACCGTCTGATCGACGATGGGCTGCTCGAGAAGCAGGCGCGGGTGCGCGGCCGTATCGGTCAACCGTCGGTGCCGATCGCGTTGCGTGCCGACGGCGCGTACACCATCGGCATCAAGGTGGGACGCCGCAGTCTCGACGTGCTGGCGATGGATTTCGCGGGCCAGGTGGTGTGCCGCGATGTCTTCGACTATGCCTACCCCGATCCACGCACACTCTTCCCCGCGCTCGAAAGCCGGCTGGCCCGCGTGACTCAGACGCTCGGCGCGAAGGCGGACAAAGTGGTTGGCGTGGGTGTAGCCGCGCCATTGTGGCTAGGCGGCTGGCGCGATTTTCTCGGCGCGCCGCCAGACGCTCTCGAAGCGTGGCATGAAATCGATTTGCGCAGCCGCATCGCGACGATGACGGGCCTGCCTGTCGAGTTCGCCAAAGACACCACCGCCGCCTGCGCGGCCGAACTCGTGATGGGCCAGGGGCGCGGGATTCACAATTTTCTATACCTGTTCGTCGGCACGTTTATCGGCGGCGGACTGGTGATCGATGGCCGTTTGCATGCCGGACCACACGACAATGCGGGTGCCGTCGGCTCGATACCGCTGCGGGACGGCAGCCCGCGCAAACCCGCGCGGCAACTATTGCACGCTGCCTCGGGCTTCGTTCTGGAACAGCTGTTGAGCGACACGGGGGCGCCCCCCGCCGCCGCGCATGACCATCGCGCGCTGTCGCCGGACCTGTGGCGATTGACCGAGCAGTGGCTCGACACCGCATGCCCGGCCATCGCCAATGCGCTGACCAATGCGGCTGCCTTGCTCGACCTGGAAGCGGTCGTGATCGACGGCGAACTCGACCGTCAACTGGTCCGCGAAGTCATCCGCCGGACCGAGCGTGTGCTCGATCGCTTTGAATGGGAAGGGATGGTGCGTCCGCAACTGCTGGAAGGCACCATCGGCGCCGACGCACGCGCGATGGGCGGCGCGATTCTGCCGCTGTACGCGCATTTCGCCCCCGTTCACGAGCTCTTTCTCAAGCCGGCGACCCAGGCGGGCTACTAGACAGTGCCGCTCATTGCGCTTGCACGGCCACCGTCGTGATCGACGCGGTTCTGGCAGGCGGATTGTCATTGTCGAGCAACGGTTGCAACACCGGCGCAAGCGACTTGAGCAATTGCACCGACAGCGCACTCGTGAAGTCGTACCGGGCCGCGTACGGTTCGTGCACCCAAGCCGTCAATGTGCCGTAGAAGCGGTCTCCCATCACGAACACGAAGGTCGCGCTGCGGTTCACCTTGCGCGACTCGATCAGGCGCGCGCCTTTGGCCCACACATTGAAACGCTGATCGCCGGTGCCGGTCTTGCCGTAGATCTCCAGTGTCTGGCCGTCGGGGAACGTCATCCCCTGGGCGAGACGCTTCGCCGTGCCGCCCAGTACGACGTCACGCAACAGCCCTCTGACCACCCCGGCAATCTCCGGCGACAACTGCTGCTGCGGCGCTACCGCCGCGCGCTGGAAATGCGTTTCGTATGGCGTGTTTTTCGCGAAATCGAGTTGCGTCAGGGTTTCGGTCGGCACCTTGCTGCCGTCGTTCGCAATCACGCCAATCAGTTGCGCAAGCGCAGCCGGACGGTCGCCGGATGCGCCAATCGCCGCTGCATAGGACGGCGTGAGCGTCGCGAACGGATAGCCGAGCGCCTGCCACGATTTGCCGATTGCATCGTATGCGCGCAGTTCGACCATGCGCTTGATGCGGCGGTCCTGGGTGGCGTGATAGCGGGTCTTGAAGAGCCACGAATAGGTCGACAGGCGCACGTCCCGACTCGCGTTTTCCATTTGATCGAGCGTTGCATCGGGATGGGCGCGCAGATAGTTGAGGGTCCACAGTTCCAGTGGATGCACACTCGAAATGTAGCCTCGATCGTTCAGATTGAAGCGGTCGATCGCATACTTTTCGTAGAGGTTCCCCAGATCCTCATCGTCCAGTATGGATGCGGCCGGTGTGTTCTTCAACGCGGCCCGCATCTTCGCGTTGAACCACGCGTTCGATTCGTCCGGCGCCACACTGCGCAAGACCGTCGCCACTTTGGGCGGCGATTTGCGCACGCCGAGCAGCAGCAGCGCCAGTTGCTGATCCGGCGTTTTGCCGTGGTACTTGGTGTAGAAGCGACTCATGTACACGCGGCTTTCCTGATCCGCGAAACGCGTGAGATACATCTTGCGGATCGCCGGATCGCCCAGCCATTGCGACGACGGCCCCGTAGTCTGCACCATCTCATAGTGGACGATATCGCGCATCAACCGCACGAACACCAGATTCACCGAATGCTGGAAGGCCCGGTGCACGGTGAGAATGCGGCTGTTGTCGTCGGAGTCGAAGTTGTTGAAGGTCTGTGCCCCGCCGCCCGTATAGAACGTTTCGCCCGGACTTGCCGAGTATTTGCGCTCCACGGCCGCATCGAGCATGGCTTGCAGCGAGCGGTCCGGGGTATGCATCAGATAGTCGAGCGCCCAGCGCGTAAGCTGATCGTTCGGATCGGGTTTCACCGCCTTGAGCTCCGCTATGCTTAGCGGGGCATAACGCGCATGCAGGTCGGAGACGATCTGCAAATATGTCACCACGGTGCGCATTTTCGCGGTTGAGCCGAGATTCAGCCGCGCACCCGAGTTGATATCGAATGGCTGGTTGACGCTGTCGGTTTGTACCCGCACGAGGTTCGCACCGCCGCGCCGTTCGAATAGCGTGAAACTGTAGGCGATCTTCGACGGATCGTCGGAGGCGCGCAGCATTTCAAAGCCGACAATCCCGGCGGCTTTCGCACCGTCGCGCGTCGCGGCGGCAGCGAGACGATCACTCACCGCTTGCTGCACGGCGTTGTTGAGCGTACCCGTTGCCTGCAAGTCGAGCCGGTCGAGTTCGTAGAAACTCCGTATGCCGAGCGCCGCCAGCAGATGCGAACGCATCGACGTCACGGCCTTGCGCGACACGAATGAGTCCGTGTTTTGCGCCGGGTCCGGTGCGTGACGCAACACCACCTGCGCGGACAGCGCGGCATCACGCAGTGCGGGCGTGATGACACCGCCGTTCGCCAGCAGGCGGATATAACTATCCGTCCGATGTTCGAGGTCGCTATAGCCGTGACGCAGGAAATACGACGGCGCACGCTGCGCGATCATCAGCGACAGTACCTGGCGAAACGCGATGCCCTGCGCGGCAAGGTTGGGCTCGGTCGACGGCGCTTTCAGGATGCGGTTGACCTCGTCGAAGTCGCGGCCGTACCAGGCGGCCAGACCGTCGCCAATGCCGTTGATTTCGCCTATGCCCGGTTGCGCGGCAAGCGGCACCGAGTTGAGATAGTGGACGACGATCTGCTGACGCGCGGGCATGGTCTGCGGGCCGTTCAGGTAGGCACGCACCGAGGCCGACGCGATTTGCCGCAACTTCTCCGGCGGCGTTGCCGTACGGCCGCCCGCCGAGTGACGGAACTTCTCTATCTGCGTCGCCAGCGTGCTGCCGCCCGGTGTCGACTGATGCCGGTTGAACACGCGTGCGCCCTGATCGACTAGCGCGCGGCTAAAGCGCCCCCAGTCGATCGCCGGGTTGCGGTTCGGCTGATCCGGATCGAGCAGGTAGCGGTCTTCGATAAAAAGCAGCGAATTGACGACAAGCGGCGGGATCGAATCGAAGCTGTCATATACGCGGCCCGGAAACTGTGCGCCAAAGAGCGGCGCGCCGGTGCCGTCGAAGAGTTGCAGCCCCGCCTGATCTTTTTCGGCGTAGGGAATAAACAGACCGTCATCCGCCAGCGACAGCATCCGTTCGGAATCGCGCGCCTGCGCGCTGATTTCAAACCCGCGTTGCAGCAAGCGCTGCTGGAACGACGGCAGCAACGCGTAGCCGAGGCGGGTGTCGTACGGACCTTTGTCTGCCTGAGGAAAACGGATGGAATGGCTTGGACCGTTGTCGACGGAAAAACCCACGTCGCGCGTGAGTTCGGAGAGATAGCGCGCCTGCAGCCGGGACGTTTCGATCTCGACCTGGATAAAGCGGGCCGCCAAAGCCAGCGCGAGCAAAAACGCTGCCGCCAGCCCCCATTTGAGCCACTTCCGGACAGACGTCGTGCCTGTCGCGCGAAGCGGTAACCGAACCAGTGGCCGATTCATGGCTGCTCTCCCCGAGCGTGCGCCGTGCTGTTGATTCTGGCGCACCTTCGATCAAGTGTAGCTCGGAAAATGAGCGTGCAATCGGTTCGGATTTACCCGACAGTGTCGCCGCCGCAACACCCCACCGCAAGGCATGGCGGAGCGCCGCCGGGCGTGAGATATTGGACGTCTTTCGCGATCCGGAAAAACGCCGTTTCAGGCGGTTTTCTGCCTCTGCACCGGCTGATTCTCAGCCTGCGCCACCTGCCCCACCGCCTGTTCACGCAATAATTCGATGAATCGCTCAGCCGGCGGCGACAGCACGCCGCCCTTGCGCGTCACGATCCCGAACGTCTGCGAAGGCGATTTAAGTTTGACCGGCACGAAGCGCAACATTTTCTGCTGCACGAATAACGTCGCGATCGCGGTGGGCAGGAGTGAAACCAGATCGGCACAGCTTTGCAGTAATGCGACTGTCACGAAAGTGGAAGCGGTCGAGATCGGGTTGTCCGGCATATCGAGCCCAGCCAGATCCATCTCCCGTTCGAGCAGAGCGTGCAACGGCATGTGCGACGGATACATGACCCAGCGGTGGCCGGCCAGGTCACGCAGTTTCACTTCCTTCCTGGGCGGCGGCGGATGACCGTAACCTACTACGACCGATAAGGGTTCGTCCGCCAGCGGTCGATAGTGATATTTCGACGGATCGGCCGCAACCGCTGCGCGCCCGATTACCAGGTCAAGCCGTCCTTCGTCGAGTTGCAGCAGCATGCGCGCGCTCGTGTCTTCCACCACTTCGATCGACAGGCCCGGCTGGCCGGCATGCAGATCGTTTAGCGCTGGCACGACGCACCCGGGAATCGCGCCCATGATCGCGCCGATCGCGAGCCGGCCGCCACGCCCCGACCGGATCTCCGCAACGTCCTGGCACAGCGCGCTCAGGTCCGTCGCGAGAAGCCGCGCGTAGCGGATCACGCAGTGGCCAAGCTGGTTCGGAATCATGCCGCTCTTCGAGCGCTCGAAGAGCGGCGCCGCCAGCATCGACTCCAGTTCCTGTAATGCCTTGCTGGCGGCCGATTGCGTCATCGACATCGCACTGGCCGCTTTGTGCAGCGACTTGTGATCGTCGAGCGCGATCAGCAATTGCAACTGCTTCATGCGCAGTCTCGACAGAAGAACGTTCAGGGTGTCTTTCATGGCGTGTCTGGACTCTGCCGAGGGTGAGTCGTAAAAGCGATCACAGGATGGAAACTATTCAATATACCCGTCGCGTGCGGCGCCGTATAGTCGGCGCTGGAGACATTCAAACCGCCACTCCTGACCACGTCAGCACCTCTATTCGACCTCTACCGCCATGACCCAGACACTCAACCCAGCTCCTTTGCGCGGTGTGTTCCCCGTCGCGCCGACCATCTTCGACGACGCCGGCCGGCTCGACCTGGAAGGCCAGAAACGCTGCATCGATTTCATGATCGACGCGGGTTCCAACGGCCTGTGCATTCTGGCGAACTTCTCCGAGCAGTTCGCACTCTCCGACGACGAGCGCAACACGCTGATGCATGCGGTGCTCGAGCACGTCGCCGGCCGCGTGCCGGTAATCGTCACGACCACGCATTTCAGCTCCCATCTATGCGCCGAACGCAGCCGCAGCGCGCAGGCCGCGGGCGCCGCGATGGTGATGATCATGCCGCCGTATCACGGTGCAACGATCCGCATTGGCGAGCGCGGTATCTATGAGTTCTATCGCACGGTGTCCGATGCAATCGGGATTCCGATCATGATCCAGGACGCACCGGTCAGCGGCACGCCGTTGTCCGCGCCGTTCCTCGCGCGCATGGCGCGTGAGATTCAGAACGTGTCGTACTTCAAGATCGAAGTGCCGCAGGCAGCGAACAAACTGCGCGAGCTGATCGAATTGGGCGGCGACGCCGTAGTGGGCCCATGGGATGGCGAAGAAGCGATCACGCTGATGGCCGATCTCGATGCGGGCGCAACCGGTTCGATGACCGGCGGCGGCTATCCGGACGGCATCCGCTTGATTATCGACGCCTATGCGGCCGGCGACACCGAAGCCGCAGCCGCGCACTACCAGCAGTGGCTGCCGCTCATCAACTACGAAAACCGCCAGGGCGGCCTCGCGTCGTGCAAGGCGTTGATGAAGGAAGGCGGCGTGATCCGCTCGGACACGGTGCGCCATCCTTTGCCGCCGATGCATCCCGCCACGCGTGCAGGCTTGCTGAAGGTCGCGCGACGGCTCGATCCGCTGGTGTTGCGCTGGGGCGCATAAGCTCGGCCGGTCCCCGGGACGCCCATATACGCTGCCGCCGGCCTGGCGGATGCAGCCCGTCGAGAAAAAACCGCCTATAAGATCGGGAGGAAATTGAGTAACATAGGCCCGCAAGCCCACCACTCCACTTTCCATGACCGCCGATCCTCGAGAACTGACGCCGGAAACCCTCGCCGAGTTGCTCGAACGCGTGGCTAAACAGGACGCCGTGGCACTGCGCGAGCTATATGATCTCGCCGCCCCGAAACTGTTTGGCCTCGCGCTCCGTATATTGAGCAGACACGAGTGGGCCGAAGAAGTCTTGCAGGACAGCTTCGTCAATATCTGGCGCTTTGCCGGCGACTACCGCCGGGCACTGTCCGCGCCAATGACGTGGATGTCGGCGATCGTCCGGAACCGTGCTCTCGATCACCTGCGGCGAGTCAATACGCAGGAAACGGAATGGAGCGATGCGTTGGACGACCTGGTGGCGAGTGGTGATCCGGATCCCGAAGCGCTGAGTGCGGTCAGCCTGCAGGCACGCCTGCTGGCCGGCTGCATGCAGCAATTGGAGCCGGCGCAGCGTCAGGCGGTCGCCCTCGCCTACCTGCGCGACCAGAGCCATAGCGAGATCGCCGACGTGCTGACGGTGCCGCTCGGCACGGTCAAATCCTGGATCCGGCGTGGCCTTGCCAAGCTGAAAACGTGTCTGGGAGGTCAGTGATGAATCTGCATCGCTACCCCCAACTGGTCGATCTGCTGGCCGCCGAGTATGTGCTCGGCACGCTGCGCGGCGGCGCCCGGCGCCGCTTCCAGTACTACGCGGACCACGACGCGGTGATTCGTAAGGTCATCGACGAATGGCTGCGCCGCATCTCGCCGCTGGCCGAACTCGCCGCGCCGCGCATGCCGCCGGCCACCGTGTGGCAAGCCATTGAACGGCGTCTCGACCTGAACCTGGCACGCGAAGCTGCACGCCCGCGCACCGTGGCCGAGAAGCCCGCGCGTCCGTCCCGCAGCATCTTCGAAAACCTCGCGTTCTGGCGTGGCTGGGCAATCGGCGTGACAGGCTTCGCCGTGATCGCCGCCGTGGTCGCCGTGCGCTCGCTGCTGCCGGGCGCCGCACCCACCCCCACGACGCCCACCGTCGCGCAACAACCGGAGGCCGCCGTTTCGCATGTCGCGGTGCTCAACGACAAGAACACGCATCCGGTCATGCTGGTGGCGTGGGACGAAACCCATGACACCATGACGCTGCATCCGCTCGGCAAGGTCGACTTGCCGGCCGGCCGGGTGATGGAGCTGTGGGGTATTCCGGCCAGCGGCCATGCGGTGTCGCTCGGCGTGCTGCCGGATAGCGCCAACGGCAAGGTCACGGCCGGCCGGCAGAAACCCGAAAGCTACGCGGCGCTGGCGGTCTCGATCGAAGCGCCGGGCGGCTCGCCGGATCACAATGCGCCGAGCGGTCCGGTGGTGTTCAGCGGCAAGCTGCTGCCGGTGTCCTGAGCCGTCTGTCGACTCCATGCAAAGCTTTTATGAAGCCAGTGTCGCCGGCCCTGCGGGGCGCACGACAGCTTACGCGCCGCTCGCCGGCCGGCGCAGCGTCGACGTCTGCATCATGGGCGGCGGCCTCGCGGGTTTGTCCACCGCGCTGGGACTCGCCGAGCGGGGCATCACCGACGTCGCCGTACTCGAAGCCGAGCAGGTGGGTTTCGGCGCCTCCGGCCGCAATGGCGGCTTCGTATTCGGCGGCTACAGTCTCGATTGCGCGGATCTGCTGAAAACCCTCGGGCCGGCCCGCGCGCGCGAACTCTATGCGCTGACCACCGACGCCGTCGATCTGATGAGAAGCCGTATCCAGCGCTACCGCATCGATTGCGACGTGACCGATGCCGGCGTGATCCTCGCCAACTGGTTCGACGAACCGGCAAGACTCGATGCGCAGCGGCGCCTGATGCGGGATTCATTCGGCGTCGAATGGGAACCCCTGACAGCCGCGACGCTCGCTTCGCAACTGAAGACGAGCCGTTATCACGGTGGCCTGTTCGAGCGCAACGCGTTCCACTTTCATCCGCTTAAATATGTGCTGGGCGTCGCTGACGCCGCAGCCCAGGCGGGCGTGCAGATTCACGAGAAGTCGCCGGTGGTGCGCCTCGCACGCAGCGGCGCCCAAGGTGACGGCGCCGGCTTCGTCGTGCATACGCCGCAAGGCGTGCTCGAAGCGCGTCACGTGGTAATGGCCGGCGGCGGCTATGCGCGCAACGTCTATGCACGGGTCGAGCGTGCCGTGCTGCCGATCGCCACCTACGTGATGGCGACCGAACCGCTCGGCGCGCGCCTGAAAGAGGCGATGGACACGCGCGCCGCCGTCTACGACACCCGCTTCGCCTTCGACTATTACCGCCCGCTGCCCGACACCCGCATCCTGTGGGGTGGCCGCATCTCGGTGCGCGAGCGCGACCCCGACAGCATCGCGCGCCTGCTGCGGGGCGACCTGCTGAAGGTCTATCCGCAGTTGCACGACGTGCGTATCGAGTACGCCTGGGGCGGCCTGATGAGCTACGCGCGGCACAAGATGCCGCAAATCGGCCGCAGCGCGGACGGCGTCTGGCACGCGGTCGGCTTCGGCGGCCACGGCATGGCGCCGACCACCGTGTCCGGCGAATTGCTGGCGGCGGCCATTTCCGGTGAACGGCCCGTGCCCGATGCGTTCGCCGCGTTCGGCCTGACGCCCGCCTATGGCGCGCTCGGTCTCGCGGCGGCCCAACTCACCTATACCGCCATGCAGACACGCGACGCGCTCGCGGCCCGGCGAACCTCGACACGTTCGACCCGTTCGCCCCGTTCGCCCCGTTCGACACCGTAATGCCGCGATACTGTCATGCCACGGCGCGACGCCGGCGGCAACTCAATACGCCGCCGCTTATGCCCGGGACCCGCTCCGGGGGCGGATTTCGCCATGCTAGAATGCGCCGTCACTGCCGCTCGAATACACAATGAAAAAGGGAAGCAAGGCCGCCGAGCCTGATACCAACGGCATTGCGCCCGGCGCTGCGCGCGCCGACGCCAGGCGCAAGTACGATCCCGAACAGACGAAGCGCAACATTCTCGACGTCGCGACCCAGGAGTTCTCCGCGATGGGATTGACCGGCGCGCGCGTCGACGCGATCGCGGAGCGCACGAACACCACCAAGCGCATGCTGTACTACTACTTCGGCAGCAAGGAAGGGTTGTACCAGGCGGTGCTGGAAAAAGTGTACGGCGACATTCGCGCGCTCGAACAGGATCTGCACGTCAGCGAACTCGATCCGATCGAGGGTATGCGTGCGCTGGTCGAGTTTACGTTCGACTATCACGACCGCCAGCGCGACTTCGTACGCCTCGTGACGATCGAAAACATTCACGGCGCGAAGTACGTCGAGCAGGTGAAAAGCTTCAAAGGCCGCAACGTCACCGTCATCCATACGATCGAAGATCTGCTCTCGCGCGGTATCGCGGCGGGACTGTTCCGCAGCGACGTCGATGCCATCGACCTGCATCTGATGATCAGCTCGCTGTGCTTTCACCGCGTCGGCAATCGCCATACCTTCGGCACGGCGTTCGGCCGCGATCCATCGCACCCGCGTCTGCGCGCGCGCCATCGCGCAATGATCGTCGACGCCGTGCTGCGTTTCGTACGCAAGGAAGACTGAAGCACAACTGAAACGAAACAAGGGGGACGCGGCCTCGCCGCGTCCCCCTTGTCTATTCCATCAGCCGATTCGATCGAGCCTGAGGCTCAATCCACCAGCACGATCCGCTTGATATCGCCGACGATAAAGATGTACGACAGCGCCCCGATCAACGCGACCGCGCCGATGAACACCAGCGCGCCGACAAACGAGCCGGTTGCCGCGACGATGAAACCCACCACCAGCGGCGTGATGATCCCGGCCAGGTTGGCGGCAAAGTTAAAGATGCCGCCCGTCACGCCGAGCAAACCTTCGGGCGCGATATCCGACACCAACGTCCAGCCGAGCGCCGCCATCCCCTGCGCGAAAAACGCCACCGATAGAATCGCGATCACCGCCACGTTGCTCTCGACATAGTTGGCGAGAATGATCGTCGACGCGAGCAGCAGGCCGGCAATGATCGGCAGCTTGCGCGCCACGTTCGCCGACGTGCCGCGCCGCAGCAGCCAGTCGGAGAAAATACCGCCGAACATCACGCCGATCGATGCGGCAATGAACGGCATGATCGCGAAGAAGCCGATCTTCAGCCATCCCATATGACGTTCGGTGGCGAGATACGTCGGGAACCAGGTGAGGAAGAACACCAGCGTCGAGTTGCCGGCGAACTGGCCGAGGCAGATGCCGGCCAACTGCCGATGCTTGAGCAGGCGGCCGATGGTGCGCCATTCGAAGCCGCTCTTTCCTGCCGCCGCAGCGGGTGCGCCGGAAGGAGCGGTGTCCTTCTTTGCGTGGGTCAGACCGCCGCCTGCTTCGATATAGTCGAGCTCCGCCTGATTGATCCACGGATGCTCATGCGGCTCGCGATAGAACTTCCACCAGACAAGGCCGAACACAATGCCGACAGCGCCGACCACGTAGAACAGCGAGCGCCAGCCGAACGCCCCCATCAGCATGAACAGGAACGGACTGAAAAACGCCAGGCCGATATATTCGCCGACGGTGTAGGTGCCGGTCGCCATCGCCCGTTCGCTTTGCGGAAACCAGGTGGCCACCACCCGGCTATTGGTCGGAAAGCACGGCGCTTCCGACACACCGAGGCCGAGCCGGAGTGCAAACAACGCGCCGATGCCGTGCACGAGCCCTTGCGCCAGCGTGCACAGCGACCAGAACGTCATCGAGAGGAAATACGTGAGCTTGCTGCCGAAGCGGTCGAGAAAGAGGCCGCCCGGAATCTGCGAAGCCACATAGCTCCACGAGAACACGGAGAACAGCACCCCCATGACCGCGGCGTTGATGCCGAGCTCCTTCGTCAATTGCGGCGCCGCGATGCCGAGCACCGTGCGGTCCAGATAGTTGATCATCGTGCCGATCGCCAGCAACGAGAGAATCTGGTAGCGCGCTTTCGAGCGGCGCACAGCGCCGGTTGCGGCATTCGTCTGGTGCGCCGCGTCGGCGGGCGTGGATGGAAGCGGTTGTGGCATGGTGTGTCTGTCTCCTCGGTGTGATTACGTACCGGACATATATGGTTTGTTTATGTGCTGCTTCTGCTGGCCTGGCGTTGCAACAAGGACTGGAAGTGGGTGTACACGCGCTCGGCATCGGGCTCCAGACCCGTAAAGATGCGCATCGCGTCGACCGCCTGATACACCGCCATGCCGCCGCCGCTCAGCGTGCGGCAGCCAAGCGCTTCCGCCGCCTGCAACAACGCAGTGCGGATCGGGAAATAGACGATGTCCGCGACCCACAAATCGCGATGCAGCAATTCGACCGGCAAAGGCAAGCCCGGCAATTTCGCCATGCCGGTGGGCGTGGCGTGAATCAGGCCGTTGGCGGCCGCGAGCGACTCATGCAGAGATTCCGTGAGCGAGTTGCCGGCTCTGACGGTGGACGTTGGGAAACGCTTCTGCAAGTCCTCGGCGAGCGACGCGGCGCGCGCGGCGTCCACGTCGAATAACGTGAGCGTTTGCGCGCCCATCGTCAACGCGGCATGCGCGACTGCCGCGCCCGCGCCGCCCGCGCCGAGTTGCACGACGCGGGCAAGCGACACGTCCGGCAAACCGCGCTGAAACGCACGGGCGAAACCGGACCAATCGGTGTTATGCCCGATCCGTTTGCCGTCCTTGAACAGAACCGTGTTGACCGCGCCGAGCGCGCGCGCGTCGTCGGACAGTTCGTCGAGCAGAGGGATAACCGCCTGCTTGCACGGGTAGGTAATGTTCAGGCCGTTGTAGCCCATGCGTTGCGCCGCGGTGAGCAGATCGGGAAGCGCCGCGATGTCCAACTGCAAGGCTTCCAGATCGATGCGGCGGTACACATAGTGCAGGCCGAGCTTGCTGCCCTCTTCTTCATGCATCGCGGGACTGAGCGAGCCACCAATACCCGATCCGATCAGACCGACGAGAAACGATTTGTCGCTTGCCTGAGCATTCGCTTGTGCGCTCGCTTGTGGGTTCACCTGAGTGCTCATTTGGCCGCCCGATTCTTCAGGATAACTGCCATCCGCTCCAATGCGAGCACGTACCCCTGCGTACCGCAGCCGACGATGATCGCCTCGGCCAGCGCCGATACATATGAGTGATGCCGGAATGCTTCGCGGCGATGCACGTTTGAAATATGCACTTCGATGACGGGTTTTTCGATCGCGCTGAGTGCATCGGCAATCGCCACCGAGGTATGCGTATAAGCGGCAGGATTGATGACGATGCCGTCGACCTTGGTACGTGCCGCATGCAGCCAGTCAATGAGTTGGTGTTCCGCATTCGATTGGCAGAAGTCGATCGACAGATCCAGCCGTTCGCCGGCGTCTCGGCAAAGTCTGGCTACGTCGTCGAGCGTTTCCGAGCCGTAGATGGCCGGCTCACGCGTGCCGAGCAGGTTGAGATTCGGTCCGTTGAGGACCAGCACTGATGCAAAACTCATGACGGGTACTCCTGCGAAGTAAGGCATAAAGCGGGCCACGGCACACGCCGCAGCTCTACAGCGTGAGCGCAGTGTGCGCGCATTGGCCGCCGCCGTCATTCGGGGTTTATACGAATTTGTACCATCTAGTTAGTTTGTATAAACTGTCGGAAAATTGCAGTATCGTGGGTGCTTGCGACCTGAGAGAACCGGCTTTCCGGTAACTGGCTAGACCATTTTTCGCATTGCAACATGACGGCCCGCAGGACATGAGGGCGCGGCACAGCGGCCGTCCGGCACCGTCCCAACCGTTGTTTTATTGTTTTTGCAGGAGCCGTTCATGCAACGTTCGATTGCCACCGTGTCGATCAGCGGGACTCTCGTCGAAAAGCTGACCGCCATTCAGGCGGCGGGCTTCGAAGGCGTCGAAATCTTCGAGAACGACCTGCTGTATTTCGACGGCTCACCTGCCGACGTGCGGCGCATCGCCGAGGACCTTGGGCTGAAAATCATGCTGTTTCAGCCGTTCCGCGATTTCGACGGGGTCAGCCCGGAACGGCTCGCGCGCAATCTGGATCGGGCGAAGCGCAAGTTCGACGTGATGCATGAACTGGGTACGGATCGGATCCTGGTGTGCAGCAACGTCTCGCCCGACACCATCGGCGACGATTCGCTGATGACCGACCAGCTCGGCGCGCTGGCTCGCGCGGCCGAAGCGGCCGGCGTAATCGCCGGTTATGAAGCGCTTGCATGGGGCAAACATGTGAAGACGTACCGTCACGCATGGAAGCTCGTCAATGCGGTGAATCATCCGAATCTCGGGCTGGTGCTCGACAGCTTTCACACGCTGTCGCTCAACGATACGGTGGACGCCATCGCCGATATTCCTGGCGATCGCATCGCCTTCGTACAAATCGCGGACGCGCCGAAGCTCGCCATGGACGTGCTCGAATGGAGCCGCCATTACCGCTGCTTTCCGGGTCAGGGCGACTTCGATCTGGGGGGGTTCACCGCGCAGGTCGTGAAAACCGGCTACAGCGGGCCGCTTTCGCTCGAAATCTTCAACGACGGTTTTCGCGCCGCGCCAACCGCTATTACCGCGGCGGACGGCCACCGCTCGCTGTTATTCCTCGAGGAACAGACTCGCGCGCTGCTTGAGGCCGCCGGGCAGCCGCGCGGCGACCTCTATCGATCACCTGCCGCGCCTGCCCACGTCGGCTATCAATTTCTCGAATTCGCGGTCGACCACACCACCCGCGCCCATCTCGTCGACTGGCTCGGCAAGCTGCGCTTTCGCCAGGCCGGCCAGCATCGTTCGAAAGATGTGAGCCTGTTTCAGCACGGCGCGGCGTCGATCGTGCTGAACGCCGAACCGGATTCGTTCGCCAACGCCTTCTTCCAGCGGCACGGCCTGTCGCTGTGCGCGTCGGCCTTTCGGGTAGACGACGCCAATCAGGCATTCGAACGCGCCGCCGGGTTTGGCTACACGCCGTTCTCGGGGCAAATCGGTCCGAACGAACGCGTGCTGCCCGCCGTGCAGGGGCCCGACGGCAGCCTGAACTATTTCGTCGACGAAACGCCGGATCAGCCCACCCTGTTCGAAGCCGATTTCGTCCTCACCGACATCAACGGTCCGGCCGAAGTGGGACCGCTCACGCGTATCGACCATGTGTGCCTGTCCGTGCCGGCTCCCGCGCTGGACACGTGGGTTCTGTTTCTGCGGACCGCGTTCGGCTTCCAGGCCGAGCCGGGCGTGCTGGTGCCCGATCCATATGGCCTCGTGCGCAGCCGCGCGCTGCGCAGTCGTGACGGTTCGGTGCGCATCATCCTGAACGCGTCGGTGGACCACCACACGGCGGTGGCCGAAGCCGTCCACACTTACCACGGCTCGGGGCTGAACCATGTGGCGTTCGGCACCAGCGACATTTTCAGTGCGATTCCCGAGTTCATCGCCGACGGTCTGCCGGTGCTGCGCATCCCGCGCAATTACTACGACGACCTCGCCGCCCGCTATGCGCTGCCGGACGAGACGCTCGAAGCGCTGCGCGCACACAACATCCTGTATGACCGGGACGAGCGCGGGGGCGAATTCTTCCACGCTTACACCGAGCAGCTGGATCAGCGCTTTTTCCTGGAAGTGGTCGAACGGCGCGGCGGCTACGACGGCTACGGCGCGGTCAACGCGGCCGTGCGGCTTGCGGCGCAAGCTCAGCGCCGCAAATAGGCGTTCGCGCACGACGACGCCTGTGGCTGTGGCTGTGGCTGTGGCTGTGGCTGTGGCTGTGGCTGTGGCTGTGGCTGTGGCTGCGGCTGCGGCTGCGGCTGCGGCTGCGGCTGCGGCTGCGGCTGCGGCTGCGGCTGCGGCTACAGCGTAGGCTCGGGGCGACGTTCTGCCTCCGACCTTTCGTCCTCTCCCGTGAATCCACGCGGATCCACGGGAATTCGCGCGAACCCACGCGCGCGCAGGGAAATCGGGCACGCCTCCTGCTCATTCGGCTCAAGCGAACCAGCCGCGCCGATATAATGCCGTCTGATCCGCCGCCCGGCGCCATGCCCTCAGCCCATCCGGGCGTCGCGCGCGCCGTAGGCCGAATGAAACGCCAGGAGAGTTATGAAGAAGTTCGCCGTAGTCCTATCAGTTCCCCTGCTTCTCAGCGCTTGCGCTTACTTCCAGAAGAATCCGGATGCCGGCGAACCCGTCATCGACACCGTCACGCAGCGCTCAGTCAACGATGTGGTCGCTTGCCTCACGCAAGTGGCGACCAGCCACAATGCCGCGTTCAAGTCGACGGGTATCCCGCAAGGCCAGATGCTCGACTTCGGCGATTCGAATATCGTCAAGGTGCGCAGCGACAACGGGGCGACCACTTATCGCTTCTACCCGGGCAAGCGCCATGTGAACAATATGTGGATCGAATCGGCGAGTAAAACCTGCGCGCCGTGAGGAAAGTCCGGGTAATAATCAACCCATGTGTAACCATCGGTAACTTGTGCCGACGCAATGATAGTGTCACGGTGTTACATCACAATGGTGTCTTAAGAATCGTTTAAGACTTCATCCGCATGATCCACCCGACACTATCCCGCACAAGGTGCGCTCCATGAACCAGCCCGATCACAACACGAACGAAACGACGGCGCCAGCGAAGCGGCCCACGATTTTGCGCCGCCTGCTGAGCCATCACGAACTGGCGACGCTCCTGCTGTTGCTGCATGCGCCGATCGACGCATCCGCGAAACCCGAAATTCCGCAGCTCCACGAAGCGGGCCTGATCGAAACGGTCTCCGGCGACGCCGGTGCTTCGCAAATCCGTCTGACGTCTGAAGGCAATGCAGTGCTGCGCGGGCTGGGTGTGAAGTAAGACAGTAGCAAGCGTGGTTTATGCCTGCCACACGCCGTACCCCGCCTCGCGTAGTCCAATCGCCAACTCCACTTCCATATCCTGTGCGCCGCGGTAAGGCATAGGGTTGAACACCTCATACAACTCGGGCAAGAGGCGCAGGCCGTAATCGCGCACATAGCGATTTGCCTGAATGCCGGCTTTGTGCCGGTCGAATCGCAGATCCGGGTCCAGTCCCGTCATTCCCACATACACGCAAGGCTTGTCGAACCGGTAATCCGGATTCGCGCGGCGAAAGCGCGCCTCGTTCCAGACGGTATCGTCCAGCGCGACGACGTAGACATAGTAATGATGCTTGCGACGAACCATAGGTGCCGGAGTTCAGCTTCGCGAGGTTCCGTGCAGCAGCATCCGGTACTCGGTCGGCGTAATGCCGACGGTCGCCTTGAATTGCCGCGTAAAGGCGCTGTGGTCGGTGTAGCCGCAGAGCGCGGCGACGTCGGTGACCTTGTCGTGCGAGACCAGCAGCGCGGTGGCGGCGTCCAGCCGCGTTTTCAGCAACACCTGACGCGGCGTCAGATGAAACACTTTGTGAAAGTAGCGCTCCAGTTGCGCCACCGACATATCCGCCATCGCAGCAAGCTGTTTCAGATTCAACGGCTGCACGTAGTTTTCCTGGATGGATTGCACCACCGCGGCCAGCCGGCTGTAAGCGGGATGACTGCTTTCGTCGGCTTTCAGATCGCGGGAAATGCCGGCGAGGCCGACCACCTTGCCCGCGGGATCGCGCAACGGCTGCTTGCAGGTCAGGCACCAACCGGGCTGGCGGCCCGGGTACAGGTGCAGCTCCAGTTGATCGATCATCTGGTTGCCGACGTTGATGATCGCTTTGTCTTGGGCCGTGTAGATGCGGCCAAAGCGGCGCGGGAACACGTCCTCGGCGGTCTTGCCGAGCAGCGCGGCCTTTTCCTTGAAGCCGCAGCGCGAAGCCAGCGTACGGTTGACGAGCGCATAGCGCGCATGCGCGTCCTTGACGAAGAACACGACGTCCGGCATCGCGTCGAATACCGGTTCGAGCAAAGTGAAATGCGACAGCATGCCGGACAGCGTTGCGTCGTCCGGTTCGAGCGGATGAGCCAGCGTGTTCATCAGGCGGATTCCGTGGTCGGTGCGGTTTGGTGTCGGTCGTGCGTTGCCGGCGCGCGCTTGCGCTCGATTATAGGACCACGCGGCTGCCGACAATATGCGGCAGCCGCGTGGATGCCGGGGTCATTCGGTCGGCGGCGCCTCCGCGCCCGCCCCCATCAAGGTGCCGATTTGCGCCGGACTGAATGGCGGGCGCGGCGCGGCGGCTTGCCAGCCGAAGTACAGTCCAGCGGCGGCGCCGCAGATTCGCCCCTGGCATGCACCCATTCCGCAGCGGGTATGCAGCTTGGCTTCGCGCCAATCCGGCCAGGCGCGCACTTCGCCAACGCTGACGTCTTCGCAACGGCAGAGCAGCGTGGCATCGTCGGGTGGCGTGCGCGCGGCGGCCTGTAACGCGAAGGCTGTTTCGACGCGCGTTGCGAAACGCTGCCATCGCGCGCGTTGGGTATGTAGCGCGACGGGGTTTGCCGAGCTGCGATTTGTGGCGACTTCGCTTACCAAGGTGCCCAAGGTGCCGCTCGCGGAGAGTCCGGCGATCTCGCCTTCCACACCCGCCAGTTCCGCCCCGCCGACGCCCGTGCACTCGCCTGCCGCCAGCACGCCGTCGACTGAAGTCCGCTGCTCGCTGTCGACCACGATCTGCCCTGCTTCGTTGATCGCACAGCCGAGTGCTTGCGCAAGCGTGGTATTCGGCACCAGGCCATAGCCGCATGCGATACGGTCGCAAGCGAGTGTCAGTTGCCGGCGTCCTCGCTGGATGGTCACGCGCTCGACGCGACCATTGCCAAGCGCTTGCCGGACGATGCTGCCGGTCCAGTAACGCACCCCCGCGAAACCGCGCGTCATGGTCACGGCTTGCCGCAACTTCGCCGGCTCGGCCAATAAAGAAATTCCAAAGCGGGCAACCTCGAAAGCTGGTGCCTGCTCCACGACCGCCACGACTTGCGCACCGGCGGCACGCGCGGTGGCGAGTGCGGCAATCAGCAGCGGACCGCTGCCGGCAATCACGATCCGCTCGCCGCGCACCGGCATGCCGCCTTTAATGAGCGCCTGTAGCGCGCCCGCACCGGTCACGCCGGGTAGCGTCCAGCCGGCGAACGGCAAGAGCCGCTCACGCGCACCGGTTGCGAGAATCAACTGCCCGTAGCTGATAGATACACCGCCGGGTTCCGCCGATTCGAGCAGCAGACCGCGCCGGGGCAAAGGCGCGATCACGCGAGTCGACGGCATAAGGGTGACGTTGGTTTGCATCTTCAAGGTGGCCAGGAGACCTTGCAGCGGCACTTGCGGCGGATGGCCGGGACCTTGCCGCCAGATTTGACCACCGGCGCGCGGATTGTCGTCGAGGACTGCCACCGTGGCGCCCGCGCGCCCCGCGGCTTGCGCGGCGTTCAGTCCGGCCGGACCGGCGCCTACCACAACGATATCGAAGTGTTGGTTCATCGTTTGCCTGTGGTGATGCCCGTGCCCTTGATGGCGGCAGTGGCTGTAGCGATGACCGTGCTCGCATTGGCATTGGCATTGGCATTGGCATTGGCGTTGCCGCTGCCGTTGGCGCTCGCGTTGGCATTCATCGCGCCCGCCGCGACGGTCGTGCGAACCACTTGCCCCTCTCGGCAAAGCGTCTGACACGCCAGCACATGCGCCCGCCCGTCGATCGTGACGCGGCACTCCTGGCACACACCCATGCCGCACAGCGCCGCGCGCGCCTCACCGCGAACCGACGTCCGCGTACCCCCTCCCACGCCCGCGATCGCAAGCGCCGCGGCCACGGTCGTACCCGCTTCGACCGCGACGTGACGGCCATCGATCGTCAAGTGGAGGCGCGCTGCATGGGCATTAGCCACGAGTCACCATCTGTTGTGCAAAACGGCGCGGCAAGTAAGGCTCGACAGGAATCGGTGCGACGTCCCCCGTGATTTGCGCAGCCAGTAACTTTGCGCTCGCGAGCGAGGTCGTCACACCAAGACCCTCGTGTCCGATTGCAAGCCACACGCCGGGTGAAAAATCGCCGGCGGGGCCGATCAACGGCAAGCCGTCGGGCGAAGCCGCGCGAAAGCCGGTCCACGCGCGAATGCCGTGGAGTGTCGGCAGAACCGGCAGATAACGCGCGGCACGCTGCAACATCTGGGCGAGCACCGGCATATCGACCGCAGAATCGGTCGTATCGAACTGGCGCGACGATCCGATCAATAACTGGCCCGTGGGCCGCGGCTGCGCATTGAATGCCACCGAGGTGCCGGCCGCATGATGCGCGCTCTTGATGTAGCCGAGTTCGAGCAATTGATGACGAATGAGCTCGGGGTAACGGTCCGTGATCAGCAGATGACCTTTCTTCGGCTGCAACGGCAGCGATCGCAGCAGTTGCTGAGCGCCCAGGCCATTGGCCACGATCACATGCGCGGCGCCAATGCGCTCGCCATCGGCCAGCGTCACGCCGTCGGCACTGACGGCGATGATCCGCGCGCCGAGCCGCACGCGAATATTCTCCACTCCTGAGGATTGTGTCAGCAGCCACTCGGCAACCGTGGGCGCATAGACGATACTGTCGTGCTCGATCCGCAAGCCGCCCGCCATCGACTGCGCCAGCGCCGGTTCGCACGCCCGCAACTCGACAGTGTCGAGCATCTGCGCCGAAACACCCTGCGCGACGAACGCGGCATGCATGGTGCGGGCGGCCTGCCATTCCTCGTCGTCGGCTGCGACCCACAGCGTACCGCAGCGTGCGAACGCGTCGCGCTTGCGCAGTTGCGGTGCAAGCGCCAGCCACAAATCGCGCGAGTAGCGGCTCAACGCGAATTCCGCGGGCGAGTCGTTCATCACGACAATATGGCCCATGCCCGCTGCCGTCGCGCCGCCGCCGATGCCCTCTGCGTCGAGTACCTCGACTCGCATGCCGAGCGCGGCCAGCTCCGCGGCACAAGCCGCACCGACAATGCCGGCCCCGACGATCAACGCGTCCGCCATCATGCGGTGCGAATGCCCCACGCGAACGGGTCGCGTTCGTCGAAACACAAGCGCCCTTCGGCCATGATGTGAGCGTGGCCGGTGATCGTCGGGGTCACCGAGACGCCATCGCCGGTATGGCGATAGCTCGCTTCGAATACGCTGCCGATAATGCTCTCCTGACGCCACACCGCGCCTTCGGCAAGCTTGCCGTCGGCGGCGAGGCAAGCGATTTTCGCGCTCGTGCCGGTACCGCACGGCGAGCGATCGTATGCGTTGCCGGGACAGAGGACGAAGCTGCGGCTGTCGATGCCGTCGCGCGAGCCGGCTCCAAAAAGTTCGACGTGATCGATCAACGCGCCTTCTGCGCCGGTGATGCGCTGCGCGATCAGCGCGTCGCGGATTGCCGCACTGAACACGGTCAATTCGTCGATGTGCGTCGCCTCCAGCGCGTGCCCGTGGTCGGCAACGAGAAAGAACCAGTTGCCGCCCCAGCCGATGTCGCCGGTCAAGCTGCCGTAGCCCGGCACGTCCACCTGCACGCCTTGCCGGTACCGATAAGCCGGCACATTGCGCACGGCCACGCTGCCGTCCTCGTTGAGCGTCGCCTCGACAACGCCGACCGGCGTCTCGATCCGATGACGCCCCGGACCGATGCGGCCCATATGCGCGAGCGAGACGATAAGGCCGATGGTGCCGTGCCCGCACATGCCGAGATAGCCGACGTTGTTGAAGAAGATCACGCCGGCCGCGCAGCCCGGGTCGTCCGGCTCGCACAGCAGCGCGCCGACCACCACGTCCGAGCCGCGCGGTTCGGTGACGACGCCCGCGCGCCAGTCGTCGAAATGCGTGCGAAACACGTCCAGACGCTGCGCCAGCGTGCCGCCGCCAAGCGCCGGGCCACCCGACACCACCAGGCGGGTCGGTTCACCGCCGGTGTGCGAGTCGATGATATCGAGGGTTTTCATGATGCACATGGTAGGAATACCGGCCGCCGGAGTCTTGGTGTGCTTAAGCGCGGATTATGACGATTTCAGCATAGTCATTGCGCTCGCTGCCGCATGCCCCGATCTTTGATCACTGACTGAGTCCACGGCTGGCAGCGCCCCTCAAGAGGAATGGGAAACGCATGCAAGCCCTTGCCGGCGCGACCCAGACGCATCCCGCGCGTCGTCCTGAAATAGCGGGCGTAGCCGATCTTGCTGGGCCTCCAGGCATGACAACTATGCCGAAATCGTCATCAGCCACGCATGAATCACGCAAGACGGCGGCATTTTCCCTGCTTACACTGCGCTTCAATTCAACTCACTCGGGAGAGCAGTCGTGGCGCATATCTGGGAAGGCGTATGGCCGGCGGTAACCACCAAATTCAACGCGGATTTCAGCATAGACCGCAAGTGGACCGGCAAGAATATCGAGGCGCAGATCGACGCCGGAGTGGACGGCATCATCGTGTGCGGATCGCTCGGTGAAGCATCGACCCTTTCGCTGGACGAGAAACTGGAGGTGCTCGAGATTGCCGTCGAGGCCTCACGCGGCCGGGTGCCGGTGTTGCTGACGATCGCCGAGAACAGTACGCTCGACGCCTGCCGCCAGGCCGAAGCCGGCAGCGGTCATGGCGCCGCGGGTTTCATGGTGCTGCCTGGGCTGCGCTATCTGTCGGACCGGCGCGAAACGCTGCATCACTTTCGCAGCGTCGCCGATGCGAGCGCGCTACCCCTGATGATCTATAACAATCCGCTAGCCTATGGCGTCGACATGACGCCCGAGATGTTCGCGGAAATCGCCGACGAAAAGAAGATCGTCGCGATCAAGGAATCGTGCGGCGACGTGCGACGCGTGACCGATCTGATCAACGTGGTCGGCGACCGCTTCGCGATTCTGTGCGGGGTCGACAATCTCGCCATGGAAGCGATCCTGATGGGCGCGCATGGCTGGGTGGCCGGTCTCGTGTGCGCGTTTCCGCGCGAGACGGTTGTGATCTACAAGTTGCTGAAGGCGGGCCGGCTTGAAGAGGCGCGCGCGATCTACCGTTGGTTCGCGCCCCTGCTTGCACTCGACGTCTCGGCGAAACTGGTGCAAAACATCAAGCTGGCCGAGACGATTGTCGGGCTGGGCACGGAGCCGGTCCGCCCGCCGCGCCTGCCGTTGGCCGGCGACGAACGCAAGGCCGTCGATGCGTTGATCCGCCGGGCGATCGAAACCCGGCCGGTGCTGCCGCAAGTTTGAGTCGCAGCAGGCTCAAGCCGCCTGCTTCTCCGCACCCGCTTCACCCTGCCGCAGATGCAACAGCCGATAGCCGCTCTTGTAAACGGGTTGCAGCCGGAAGTCGTTCTGCGGCTCGATCTCGAGCAGCAGGCGCAGGCGCGACACGTGGCTGTCGATGGTGCGGGTGAACTCGCGGAACTCACGGCCCCATACCATCGCGAAAATATGGTCGCGCGACAGCACGCGGCCGATATTGGAAAAGAACAGCGAGGCCAGCCGGTATTGCGTGCCGGATAGCGCGACCGGCTGGCCGCGCAGCATGACGAGCTGGCGATGCGTGTCGAAGTGGTAAGGCCCAACGTCGAAGCTCGCGGCGCTGAAACGGTCCGGATAGGCGCGGCGCAGCAACGCCGCCACGCGCTCGCGGAACTCGCCCGGCCGCAACGGCAGCGCGACGTAGTCGTCCGCCCCGCTGGCAAAGGCACGCACCACGCTCTCCTCCGACGTCTCCGCCGAAGCGAACAGCACCGGCAGGCGGTCGCCGCCGACCGCGCGCACCGAGCGCAGAACCTCGGCGCCGGACAGGCGCGTGCCGTGCCAGTCCAGCACCAGCAAATCCACGGTGGAACGGGCGAGCGCCTTCGACATGGACAGACCGTCGTCGTAGGCCATGCAGGTATGGCTGGCACTCATGAGGACCTTTTCGATCGACTGACGCATGACGGGGTCACGCTGAAGGATGGCAATGCGCATGGGATAACTCTTCACTGATAGCTCGGACGCGATTCTCAGAGGGACGCCCCAGTCATCCCATAGGAGCAATCCTAATTTACGCGCCGATCGCCCCCTTCCGACAGATGCCCGCCGCATTCCTACACGCGAAGGCTCCCGCTCGCACGGCTCGCACTGCTCGCGATACAGCCCATCCCCAGGAAGGCGGGTTTCAGGGAACTTTTTCCAATCTAATTAAGCACTTCCCTAAGCGAACCGCGGTCATCCTGTAAAATCCCCAGCCTGGCCCCAGTCGTCATCGCGCTAGCCCTATCCGGGCGGCGCGCCGGTGTCCCGTGCTCTACCCAGCGCTTGCCACACTTCTCGCCCGACGACCGCCGATTTTCCACGCGCTACGTGTGGCTCCCAATTCAAGACAAAACACAAGCAATGCAAGCGACAAATCTGGGTGGAGCGCAGGCTGTCACCCCACGCCCTCTTGGGCGAAGCGACTACAAGACACTCGGCCTCGCCGCACTCGGCGGGGCGCTCGAGTTCTACGACTTCATCATCTTCGTATTCTTCGCGCCGGCGATCGGCCAGTTGTTCTTCCCTGCCGCGATGCCGGACTGGCTGCGTCAGGTGCAGACTTTCGGGATCTTCGCAGCGGGCTATCTGGCCCGGCCGCTTGGCGGCATCATCATGGCGCACTTCGGCGACCTGTTCGGCCGCAAGCGCATGTTCACGCTGAGCGTGCTGCTGATGTCGGTGCCGACGCTGATGATGGGCCTGCTGCCCACCTACGCCAGTATCGGCGTGATGGCGCCGGTCTTGCTGCTGCTGTTCCGCGTGATGCAGGGCGCGGCGGTCGGCGGCGAAGTGCCGGGCGCATGGGTATTCGTTTCCGAGCACGTACCGCAACGGCACGTGGGCTACGCGTGCGGCACGCTGACCGCCGGCCTCACGGCGGGCATCCTGCTCGGCTCGCTGATCGCCGCGGCGGTGAATCGCAACTTCGCACCGGCGGAAATCTCCGCCTACGCATGGCGCATTCCGTTCCTGGTGGGCGGGGTATTCGGCATGTTCTCGGTTTATCTGCGCCGCTGGCTGCATGAGACGCCGGTATTCGCCGAACTCAAGCAACGCAAGGCAATCGCCGCGGAAGTGCCGCTCAAGGCCGTCTTACGCGACCATGGCCGCGCCGTGATCGTGTCGATGCTGCTCACGTGGATGCTGTCGGCGGCGATCGTCGTGGTCATTCTGATGACGCCGACCCTGCTGCAAAAGCAGTTTCATATCGCGCCGGCCACCGCGCTGCTGGCGAATTGCGTGGCAACGCTGTGCCTGACGATCGGTTGCGTGATGGCCGGTTCGATCGCCGGCCGGATCGGCGCAGGGCGCACGATTTTCATCGGCGGCCTCGCGCTGGCGGTGACGTACTACGCGATGTTCCAGCAACTTGCCGTCGATAGCGCGGCGCTGGTGCCGCTGTACGCCGTGGCCGGTCTTTTTGTCGGCGTGATCGGCGCGATTCCGTTCGTACTGGTCAAGGCGTTTCCGCCCGTCGTGCGATTCTCGGGCATCTCGTTCTCGTACAACGTCGCCTATGCGGTGTTCGGCGGCCTGACGCCGATCGCTGTTTCGCTGATGATGAAGTCGAACCCGATGGCGGCGCCGCTCTATGTCGGCGCGATCTGCATTCTCGGGGCGGTGACTACGCTGTTTATCAAAGACGCGCCGCCAGCGCGCTAATCGAGCGACTCCACAACGGCGCGCGAATAGCGCGCCGTTGTTCGATCGTCTCCACGCCACGCTTTTACCGCGGCTTCGGCGGTTTGGGCGGTTCCGGCGACATCCACACTTCACGCCGGACCGAAACATCGCGTGCTGCATCGGCCTACGATTCAGCTCATGAACTCTTCCCACACGCCCCCCTCACCCGCTCTCGGCCGCATCCTTGCGACGGTCAGCGTCGGCTTCGTCGTCACCCAACTCGACGTCACGATCGTCAACATCGCACTGCCGAAAATCGGTGCGGACCTGCATGCGAATGTCGCGGGGCTGCAATGGGTCGTCGACGCGTACACGCTCGCGTTCGCCGTGCTGATGCTGTCGGCGGGCGCGCTCGGCGACCGGCTCGGCATCCGGCGCATGTACGCGGCCGGTATGGTGCTGTTCGCGCTCGCGTCGCTCGCCTGCGGCCTGGCGCTCGGCGCGCCCATGCTGGTGGCCGCGCGGGCGGTGCAGGGCATCGGCGCGGCTGCCATGTTGCCGAACTCGCTGGCGCTGCTCAACCGCTCATACGGTCACGATCCGAAACTCCGGGCGCGCGCAGTCGGCCTGTGGACTGCCGCGGGTGCGATTGCGATCGCGGCCGGGCCGGTGGTCGGCGGTCTGCTGATTGCGGCATTCGGTTGGCGCAGCATCTTTCTCGTCAATCTGCCGATTTGCGCAGCCGGTTGGCTGGCGACTTTGCTCTGGGTGCCCCGCTCTGAGCCCGCGCGAAACGAAACACGGCAAACGGCGGCGGCCAACGCTGCTGCATCGTCCGAAATTCATGCGGCGACCGAGGCAGGAACAGCAAGCGCAGCGAGCCCGCGCGGTATCGACCTGAGCGGTCAGACCTTGGCGATCGTCGCGCTCACCGCCTTCGTCGCCGCGGTGATCGAATGGCGGCCATTGGGGCTGGGCCATCCGCTGGTAGCCGGCGGTTTCATCCTTGCGCTAATCGCCACGGCTGCCTTTATCGCGGTGGAATCGCGCGTCGCGGCGCCGATGTTGCCGCTCTCGCTATTCAGCAAGCGCACCTTCAATGCGGCGGTGCTGTTCGGCATCTGCGTGAACCTGACGTACTACGGCATGGTGTTCGTGCTGAGCCTGTATTTGCAGCGCGTGCGCGGCTACACCCCGCTGCAGGCGGGCCTCGCCTTCCTGCCGTTGACCGGGGGCTTTCTGATTTCGAATGTGGCGAGCGGCTGGGTGGTCGGACGGTTTGGCGTACGCGTGCCGATGATTGCCGGCGCGATCACGGCGGGGCTTGGCTATGGCCTGCTGCATTTCGTCGGAGCGTCGACGCTGCTGGCCGGCTTGCTGCTGCCATTCTTGCTTATTCCGTCGGGAATGGGGCTTGCGGTGCCGGCCATGACCACCGCCGTGCTGGCTTCCGTTGAAGCCAGGCGCGCGGGCACGGCGTCCGCCGTGCTCAATACTGCCCGGCAAGCAGGCGGCGCTGTGGGTGTCGCCGCCTTCGGCGCGTTGGCGAGCGGCGCGGCCGCCGCACAGATCGTCACGGGGATGCAGGCCGCGACAGCGATCTCGGTCGGCCTGCTGGCGATGGCCGGCATCATGGCCTGCCTTGTCCATCCGGAACCGCACGCGCCGGCCTCCATGCCTCACAAGACCGGCCGAGGGCAAGTGCCTGACTCGCGCTGATCAGATCATGATCCGATCAGCGCGACTGCGCGACTGTGCGACTCTTACAGCGACGCTTCCTGAATCGCGCCGGTGTCGATCGCACGCTCGATCAGCCCTTCGTTTTGCGCCTTCGCGATCGCGTCCGCGATCAGCTTTTCCGGCTGTTCGATTTCGGCCTTGATCGTGCCAATCAGACCCGATGCATCCAGAACCACCAAGGTTTTCGCCGAATCGGCAAGGCTGATGATGACGCGATGCGGCGTAGGCCCTTCGCCGAGACTTGCGCACAACTGGGTAACCTTGCCGCCAATGGTTTGCTCAAAACTTTGAATCATTATTTACTCCCTTGATTACAGCCAGAATCGAAAGCGACCGGCACGGACTACGCCGACCGCGTCACTAGAGATTCAGTCCCCGGCGTGGCGATCGCGCGCCGTCGATACTGATACCGCCCGCTCCAGTCACGAAAAGCAGCAGGAAACCGCCGGCGATACCAATGTTCTTCCAGAAGTGAATCACCATATCGCGTTGCAACGCGGGATCCGTGACGTTCCAGAAATCGTGGCCCAGCACGGCGGTTGCCACAGTGTAGACGGCCATGACGAGCGCGAGTGGGCGCACCTTGAAGCCGACGATCAGCAGCAAACCACCGAGCGCCTCAACAGCGGTGGCAATCGGCGCGGCGACCTGAACGAACGGCACCCCCTTCGAATGCAGATAGCTGACAAAGCCCGCGTAGCCCAGCAATTTCATCACGCCGCCCCACAAAAACAGCACAGCAAGGGCGATGCGGGCGATGAGGATCACGCCGGAATCGACGGGACGCGTCATGAGGGGCTCCTGTAAATGAATAAGCAGCAGACCCGGCCAGGCGGCCGCAGTTCCCTATTTTGCATCCGGTAACATGTGCATTGCCCGCCTTTTCCAAGCGCGGGCCGGCGTGAACGGCGCAATTCGCTTATCTATGCTCGAGGATACGTCGCGACTTCGATCAGATTGCCGTCCGGATCGCGGCAATACACCGACGTCATCTTGCCGCGCGCGCCGTCGCGTTCAACCGGGCCGGCCTCGATCTCAACACCCTCGGCGAGCCAATGGGCTTTGACCTCGGCGGGACTCGCGCTAGTGACGAAGCACAGATCGGCACTGCCCGGCACCGCCTCACGCCCGGTGAACCACGCGACCGTGTCCGCATCCGCCGGACGCAGATTGATCTTCTGATTGCCGTAGGTCATTACCACCCGCGTGCCGGTGCGCGACTCGAACTCGGTGCGCCGCATGCCGAGCATTCGGGCGTACCAGGCCGCGCTGGCTTCCACGTCAGCGACATTCAGAACGAGATGATCGAGACTGTCTATCGAGAAGCTCATGGGTCCCACCGCCGTGACGAAGTGTTATTGCTGCGGCGCATCCGGCGCGAGCAAAACACCTTTTGTGAAAACGAAGCAGCCGTAACCGCGCTCTTCACCGGTCGCGATCACGCAATAGGCTTTGCGCGCCCGTTCATAAAATGCGAAACGTTCGACCGAAGCGAACGGCACCTCGCGCCCTTCCGCCGCATTGATCTCGATCTGCGCTTCGCGCTGAACAGCCGGGATCGTATCGGGCTCGCCCACGACTTCCATCCGCGAGGCAGGACGATCGATGAAAGTATCCAGCGGCATCACCGACAGAATCGCGCGGATCGCACGCGGTGCATTCACGCCATCGAGGCGAAGCAGCTTGCCCAATACCGTCTCCTCTGCGACCGAAGCGGCCGGAAAATTGGCGTCGCAAACAACCAGTTCGTCGCCATGTCCCATTGAGCGGAGCGCATGCAGCACGTCGGCATTCAGCAGCGGGTCCAGATTCTTCAGCACGGTGTCTCCTTGAGGTCTGATTGGTGGCTAGCCAGGCCGAACGGGTTGTCCCGGTAGTGTCCCTGTAGCACGTTGCGATCGATTGTAGCAAGACCGCGGCGCACGGTCCGTGGCCGTTGGCTTATGGTCAATCAGCCTTGCCGCGCGATGCGGTGAGCGGCGTTCCGCCGACACGCTCCAGCGCAGCCATCCGACCAGGGCGAGCAGCACGAGACCCGCGCCGCCCAACACCGGCTCGCGCCAGGCCAGCAACGCAGTGAAGGTGAACGCGCGCGTGCCGGCCAGCAGAGCGAAGCCTGCGATCGCGCTGGAAAGCGCGTTGACCGCGCCCGACAGGCGCGCGAACGTGAGGACCGTACTAGGAACCGTGGCGGCAGCGGACTCGTGCATGATCGTCTCCGTGAAAAACTGCGTGTTGTCAGGTAGCGGCCGGTACCTGATCGAGGAAACCGGTCACCGCCTGCAGCCGGCCATGGGTATCGAGCAGGCCGAAGTCGGAGCCCTTGACGATCGCTTCGCCCGCAGGCGTGGTCAGTGCCCACGAAAACCGCAGGCGGTTCGCGAAACCGTCGACCTCGGTCGTGCGGCGAAACGTGTGATGCGGGAAGCGTTCATGCACCGCACGGATCATCGCGTCGATGCCGTCGTGACCCGCGCCCGCCAGCAGCGGATCGCGATAGTCGGCATCGACGGCCCACGTCGCGGCGATCAACTCGCGGCGGCGCACTGCATCCGTTTCATTCCATGCGTCGAAATAACGGTCGATCAGATCGGTATGCGCATTCATCTCAGACTCCTTGGTTGGCATGACTGAGCACTACGCCAGGCAGACACGTTGTATGCGGCGGGCTCGGAACACAGATTGGCGCCTCGGGCGCGGCGCGTCGATTACGTGAGAGGTAAGCATCCGGATGCACGGAGGGGAAGAACCGTGTTTTTTCCTGCCGGATTGGCCATCCGGCCGAATCGTCAGGAGCGGCGTCAGCCGCTAACCTCGTGAAGCAAATGGGGGGCCGCGCGGCGTGGACGCACGGCATGTGACGAACTGAACGGGTGCGGACACGAGCCGCTTTTTCAATATGGTTTTTACTCTTGCAAAACCGTATCCACGGGGATACACTCCTCAACAGATCGGTTCACCTCCTGTGTACACGGTCAATCGCACCGAGGAATTCGACAGCTGGCTTGCGGGCCTCGCAAATTTGAGAGCGAGGGCAAAGATCCTGGTGCGGGTCCGGCGTGCGGAGCGAGGTCATTTCGGCGACGTAAAGCTGCTAGAGGACGGTGTATCCGAAATGCGCGTTGATAGCGGTCCCGGCTACCGGGTCTACTTCGCGCGCGAAGGGCGAATGGTGTACCTGCTGCTCTGCGGAGGCGACAAGTCCACGCAGGCGGCCGACATCAAACACGCCAAAGCAATGTGGGCAGCAATCAGAAAGGAACTGTCATGAGCAAAGTCAAAACCGCACGGTTCGATGCATCGCACTACCTCGATAGCGAAGAGATGATCGCTGAATATCTCAACGCAGCCCTGGAAGAAAGCGACGCCGACGTCCTGCTCGCCGCGATCGCCGATATCGCAAAAGCGCGCGGCATCGCAAAGGTCGCGGCCGACGCCGGGCTCGGGCGCGAAAGCCTCTATAAAACGCTCGCACCGGGCTCCAAACCGCGCATGGATACTGTGTTCAAACTGCTGCGCGCACTGGGCGTCAAACTTAATGCCGTACCGGAAGGTGTGGCGCACGCCTGATTCGCACCCGCCGTGTCCTTGACTGGGGCAACGCGCTGAATGGGCTGCGATTCGTGGGTGCGTGGGTGCGTGGATGTGTGTGAGCGCGCGGATGCGCCTACGCTTTCCCGGATATTCCCGTGTATTCCCCGATAATCCGTGGTATTCCATTACCTGCCAGGTAATGGATTGCTAACGCGCTTTGGCTATCATCGGTAGCATGAACACACTCTCTCTTGCGCAAACCATCCCGTCGAACGCTCCGACGGCAAGCCGCACGGTCGGCGATCTGCTGCGCGAATGGCGGCAGCGGCGAAGAATGAGCCAGTTGCTGCTCGCCGCCGAAGCCGAAATTTCAACGCGGCATCTGAGCTTCGTCGAGTCAGGCCGCGCGGTGCCCAGCCGGGAAATGGTCATGCACCTCGCCGAGCGGCTCGACGTGCCGCTCCGTGCGCGCAACGCGCTGCTGGTCGCGGCGGGTTATGCGCCGCTGTTCCGCGAACGTCCTCTTACGGACCCACAACTGGCCGCGGCGCGCGAGGCAGTCGAGTTGGTGCTCAAAGGTCATGAGCCGTATCCGGCCCTCGCGATCGACCGTCACTGGACCATCGTGGCCGCGAACAATGCGCTTGCGCCACTGCTTGCAGGCGCAAGCCCGGAACTGCTGAAGCCGCCAGTCAACGCAATGCGGCTGAGCTTGCATCCGCAAGGCATCGCAGCGTCGATCGTCAATTGGCATGCCTGGCGCGCACATGCGCTGTCCCGACTGCAGCGGCAAATTGACGTGAGCGGTGACGAAACGTTGAGCGCGCTGCGTGACGAGCTCGCCGCCTACCCTGCTCCGCCCGGCGCGCAAGCAGCCGGCCACGACGAGACCGCGAGTCACCAGGTCGCCGTGCCGCTGCGTTTGCGCACGCCAATCGGCGAGTTGTCGTTCTTTAGCACAACCACGGTATTCGGCACGCCGGTCGATGTAACGCTATCGGAACTTGCCATTGAAGCGTTCTTTCCCGCCGACCAGCAAACCGCGGCGGCCCTGCGCGAGTTTGCCGAAAGTCAGCGCGCCGAGACGCAAAAGGCTGAAGCCGGGAAGTCCTAGCAGGCACCGCGGACAGCGGCGCCTCATCGAACACGGCGTTGTTAGCGCTTGCGGCGCCATTCAGATCACATGGAGAGACGCATTCGATGAACAGCGCCGTACTGATCCGCCAACTTGGTCCGGCCGACCGCGACGCTTATTTCCAGCTTCGCCTGCGCGGCCTGAAAGCCCATCCGGAGTCGTTCGGCCAAGGCTATGAAGAAGCGCTGGCCAAGGGCCCTTCGCAGCATGACACGATGTTGCAAGGCGCACGCGCGGCCAAAGGCGATTTTCTGCTCGGCGCTTATTCAGTCAATGCGGCAGTCAACGCGGCAGTCAATGCGGCACCGGCCAATGCGCCATTGATCGGCGTGGTCGGCTTGCTGCGCAGCCAGCGCGACAAGGAACAGCACAAGGCCGCTGTCATCGGCATGTATGTCGCGCCGGAAGCGACAGGTCGCGGCGTCGGGCGTGCTTTGCTCAATGCGTTGCTGGAACGGGCGGCGCAGGTAGAAGGCCTGAGGCAAATTCAGTTGATCGTGAATAGCCAGAATGAGGCGGCACGCAAACTCTATGAGTCGCTCGGCTTTCGCAAGTATGGCTGCGAGATCGACGCGCTGAACGTCAACGGGGTGTTTCATGATGCCGATCTGATGGCGCGCTTCATGTAACAATTATCTGCCGTTCGTCATTCAACCATCATGTCCGATTTCTCCACTTCGCTTCCACGCGTACCGCGTCGCTTCGACATCAATCCAAGGCCGCTTGGCGCCGCGCTCGTGCTAATCGCGCTGGGCGCTGTCTATCTGGCGCAAACCGTCAGCGGTCGCCAGGCGGCGCTCTATATCGTCGGCGCGCTGCTGGGTATGTCGCTTTACCATGCGGCGTTCGGCTTTACCTCCGCATGGCGGGTCTTTATCGCCGACGGCCGCGGCGCCGGTCTGCGCGCACAAATGCTGATGCTGGCGCTCGGCGTATTGCTGTTCTTTCCGGTGCTCGCCGCTGGCACGCTGTTCGGCCGGCCGGTAGTCGGCCTGGTCGCGCCAGCCGGCACGTCGGTGCTGGTCGGGGCCTTCATGTTCGGCGTCGGCATGCAGCTGGGCGGTGGCTGCGCGTCCGGCACGCTGTACACCGTGGGTGGCGGCAGTACACGCATGATCGTCACGCTGGCCGCGTTTGTCATCGGCTCGGTTGTCGCGACCGCGCACATGCCGTTCTGGACCGCGCTGCCATCGCTCAAACCGCTTTCGTTGGTCAGCGCGCTCGGCGCGGGCTGGGCCATCGTGCTGAATCTGGTCGTTTTCGCCGCGATTGCGGCGCTCACGGTTGTGGTCGAACGGCGCCGTCATGGCCGGCTGCTCGACGAGCCGCCACGCGCGCCCCATGCGTCGCCCTGGTTGCACGGCCCGTGGCCGCTGTTTGTCGGCGCAATCGCTCTGGTGCTGCTCAACTTCGCAACCCTCGCGTTGTCCGGCCGTCCCTGGGGAGTGACGTCGGCGTTCGCGCTGTGGGGCGCCAAGCTATTCGCCGCACTGGGTATCGACGTGGCCAACTGGCCGTATTGGGCCGCTCATGCCAACGCCGGTGCGCTGGCTGCCCCTGTTACGCGTGACGTCACCACAGTCATGGACATCGGGATCATCCTCGGCGCCATGACGGCTGCGGCGCTTGCCGGCCGTTACGCACCGGTCTGGAAAGTCCCGGCCCGCTCGCTGATCGCAGCGGTAGTCGGCGGGCTGTTGCTCGGCTATGGAGCCCGTCTGGCCTATGGTTGTAACATCGGCGCCTATTTCAGCGGCATCGTGTCAGGCAGCTTGCATGGCTGGCTATGGCTGGTCGCCGCCTTCGCCGGCAACGTGCTCGGCACCCGCCTGCGCCCGGTGTTCGGCCTCGAAGTCGAGCGGATGCGCGCAAACGGTTGCTAGAAGTTACAAATGCGGCCTCGTTTGTAACTGGGGCCGCACCAACCTGTTACATCTCTGATTTGTCCCCATAGCGGCGTCGACGAACGGTATTTATTACTTTTAATTGATCTCGCTTTCTATTTCCTTTCTGATTCGTCCAGATTTTTGCGGCGCCCTGCCAGCCGCGCGCCATTACTCAGATGAATAAGTCTGAAGCCCGGCACACAAGGGTTTCCATGGATTAGACGAAATTCTCAGGCGGCAAAAAATCCGCTATGCATCCTCTATTACAGCGCCGTGAAAGAGTTACCGAAATTTGATGCATTTTTTTGAGATATTTTTTTGAGAGGGGATTGATTTCTCGTTTTACCCTTCATACAATTCGTCCCAAGCTGTTACGAAATGTAACGCGATGTATCAAAAGGTCGCCATCTGTATCAGGTGGTGACACGTAGCCGGAGGACAACGTTTCCGGTGAGGCACAAAAGACATAACGGCAAAAAAAAGGCCGACATAGTAATTCGGGGCTTCGGAAACACAGAAAATGGACCGTAGCAGCGAGACGCTGGATTCAATCCGCGAGATCAACTTGTCTTACATCATGCTCGCGCAACGTATGTTGCGTGAGGACAAACCGGTCGGCATGTTCCGGCTGGGACTGTCGTCGGAACTGGCTGATTTGCTTGCTGGGCTGTCGCTAGCGCAGATCGTCAAGCTGGCCGCTTCCGATCAGCTTTTATGCTTCTTCCGCTTCAACGACCACTCGATGTTGTCGGCGTTGACGCAAACGACGAAGCACGCAGCAGTTGCACCGACTCACGCGGCGATTCTGCTTGCAGGCCAGCCTGCTGAGCAGTTTGCTTAATCGAGGTGACCGCGATGCTCAAGCGTAGCCTGACGGAAGACGCGCAAGAAGTATTTCGCGCCATCGCGCTGATTGAACTCGGCGCGCGCATGCAGGTGCTCGAAAGCGAGTTGACGCTTTCGCGCGACCGCATGATCCGCCTGTACCGCGAGGTCAAAGGTGTATCGCCGCCCAAGGGCATGCTGCCGTTCTCGGCGGACTGGTACATGACGTGGCTGGCGAATATCCACGCGTCGTTGTTTTACAACACGTACCTGTTCCTGAAGAACGAAGCACGTTGCTCGCATCTGGACGCGCTGACCAAAGGGTATCGACTGTATCTGGAACATTGCCAGCACAGCGAAACCGAACCCGTGCTGGATCTGACGCGTGCGTGGACGTTGGTGCGTTTCTTCGACGCCAACATCCTGCAGTTGACCAAATGCTGCCGTTGCACCGGCAAGTTTGTCGCGCACAAGCACGATCTGCAGCACAACGTGGTGTGTGGCGCCTGCCAACCGCCGTCGCGCGCCGGCAAGACCAAGAAGGCCGCGGCCGCTCGCCAGGAAGCGCTCGAAGCAGCGCAGATCGCACAAGCCGCCTGAATCGGATTGAATCGATGAGGGCCGGTCCAGCCTGATTCGAACGGAAGCCCCAGGAAAAAGGTCCGCCACCAACACGCGGACCTTTTTTATTTGGCTTTCGCCCGACGGCGGCCGCCAGGCTCCGCCCGGCCGCCACTTGTTGCCTCCTGATTTTGCCGCATCAGTCGCAGCCTCAGGTTTCGCCGCAGCCGCCTTCTTAGCGGCCGCCTCAACCCACCAGACCGACCGTCTGCACCACCAGCCACAGGTTCGCCGCACTGATCACTACGAACAGCGACCAGGCGAGCAGCCGCGTCGGCAGTCTGTTGGCGAATTCGCCCATCAGAGAACGATCGTTGGTCATGCGAATCAACGGATAAAGTGCGAACGGCAGTTGCAGACTCAGCACCACCTGGCTTGCGACCAGCAGTTTGCCGACAGCGCCGTTGCCCATCATCTGCACGCCGATCAGCGCCGGAATCAAGGCAAGCGCCCGCGTGATGAAGCGCCGTTGCCAGCACGGAATTTTCAGCTTCAGGAAGCCTTCCATGATGACCTGCCCCGCCACCGTGCCGGTAAAGGTCGAACTTTGACCCGACGCCAGCAGCGTGATCGCGAACAATACCGCGGCAAAGCCGGTACCGACGATCGGCGCCAGCAGCTTGTAAGCGTCTTCGATTTCGGTAACCTGATTGTGGCCGGTCGCGTGGAACGCAGCGGCCGCGAGAATCAGGATCGCCATGTTGATCAGCAGCGCGATCACCAGCGAGACGATCGTGTCGATGCGCGACATGCCGATCGCCGACCTGATGCTGGCCGGATCGCGCTTGACCGCACGGGTCTGCACGATCGACGAATGCAGGTACAGGTTGTGCGGCATCACAGTCGCACCGAGAATGCCGATCGCCAGATACATCGGCTCGCGGTTGCTGAGCGCTTGCCACGAAGGAATCAACCCTTGCGCAACCGACGGCCAATGCGGCTGCACCAGCGCCAGTTCGATGATGTAGCCCACGCCGATCGTCGCAATCAGGCCGAGCATGATCGCTTCGAGGTCACGAAAATTCTTGCCCTTCAGGCCGAGCACGATCAGCGTGTCGAACGCGGTCAGCAACACGCCGGTGGTCAGCGAGCATTTAAAGAGCAAGTGAAAGGCCAATGCGCCACCGAGCACTTCTGCCAGATCGCAGGCCACGATCGAGAGTTCCGCGAGCAGCCACTGAAAACGGGCGACGCCAGGCGAATAGCGCAGTCTCGACAACTCGGCGAGGTCGCGCCCGGTGGCGATGCCCAGACGCATGCTCAGGCATTGCAGCGCCATCGCCGCAAGACTCGACAGCATTACGACGAACAGCAGGCTGTAGCCGTAGCGCGAACCCGCTTCGATATCCGTGGCCCAGTTGCCCGGGTCCATGTAGCCGATCGAAATCAGCAGACCGGGGCCGGCGAATTGCAGGATTTTTTTCCAGAACGGCGCGCCTTGCGAAACGGCAACCGTGCCTTGTACTTCAGACGGGCAAAACGGCGCCGTGGCGGTAGTCGGTAATTTGAACTGCAATCCGGTGGTCTCTTGAAGAGGAATAAAACGCGACGCCTCATACCGGCCGCCGCGAACCGCTTCAAGTGTACAAAGAAACATCCGGCAATGTCCCGCTCAATGCGTAGCGGCCGACGTCGCGCACGCGGTAGTCGAGCGGATCATGCAGCGTATGCACCCGGGCGTTGCGCCAGAAACGGTCGAGTGCGAGCGGTGCGTGCGTGGCGCGCGCGCCACAGGCGTCGAACAGTTTCTCGCTGACGTCGAGCGCGGCGCGATGCGCGACGATTTTTGCCTCCGAGGTCGCGAGCGCCACGCGGGCGCGCGTTTCGGCATCCAAAGCCGGGCCCTTTTGCCATGCGTCTTCGAGTACGTAGGCCGCGCGCGTTGCCAGCGCTTCCGCGCTTATCGCCTGCAGGCGCATCTCGCCGAAACGTTGGATCAGGTAGGGATCGTCGGTAGCTTGGTCGACGCCGGAAGAGATCCACGGCTTGCCGTATTGCGTGACGTACTCGCGAGCTTCCTCGAGCGCACCCTGCGCGATGCCGACGAACAGATTGGTCAACACCTGCTGCGAGATCAGCGTGCGCAGACTTGCGTAGGGCGTGTCGGCCCGCGCCAGCACTTCATGCGGCTCGACCCGCACGGATGCAAAGGAGACGCTGCCGCTATCCGTTTGCCGCTGGCCGATCGGATTCCAGTCTTCGTGAACGGTAATGCCCTCGCGGGTGGTCGGCACCACGGCGAATACTGCTTTGCCCGTAGTCGGATCGAGCGCGGAAACCGTCATCATATGCGAGCCGCGCGTGCCCGAACAGAATCCTTTCTGCCCGTCGAGGCGATAGCCGCCGTCGCGGGTCGCGCCAGCAACGAGTCGCGTGTCGAGCGGGTTGACCGCATTGCCCCACCACCAGCGCCCCTCCACCGTGCCGCTCAGGTAGCGGGCACGTTGTTCCGCGTTGCCCCAGACATTGACGCTGACCACCTGCAGGCACGTGAAGCCCAGCAGATGCGCGAGCGCGCTGTCGACTCGCGCGATCTGCCGGATCGTCTCGTAGATCTCCGGCCAGCGCGCACCGAGGCCGCCGAATTCACGCGGCACGGCGAGCGTCAGCAGACCGGCGTCGGCGATCCATTGTTTTTCCTGCGCGGCGTGGCCGCCGTCGCGGTCGCGCTGGGCCGCACTGGCGCGCAACGCCTTGAGCAAGCCGGCGAGATCGCGCACCACCGGCGCAGTGTCGGTGGGCGGCTTTTGCGGCGCCTCGGGATAACGAGGTTCGTTCATTGAATGTCCACGTGAAAAAGTTTGGCGAGCAGCGCATGGCTTATCCGTGCGACCAACTCGAGCTCGATCGGATTCGCGAGAATCTTCACGCCGCCATCATGCGCGCTGCGCAAGCCGCCGGACAAAGCGGTCGCCCAGAAATTGCACCGCGGTCACGATCGCGATCAGCAACACGATTACGGTCACCATCACCGTGGTATCGAAACGCTGATAACCGTAGCGGATCGCCAGGTCGCCGAGACCGCCGGCGCCCACCGCGCCCGCCATTGCGGAGGAGCCGATCATCGCCACCACCGTAATCGTGAAGCCGCCGAGAATGCCTGGCAGCGCCTCAGGCAACAGTACATGCCAGATGATATGCCGGCGCTGCGCGCCCATTGCCTGCGCGGCTTCGATCAGGCCGCGGTCCACTTCACGCAGGCTCACTTCGGCCACACGTGCAAAAAATGGAATGGCCGCGATACTGAGCGGCACAATCGCGGCCCACACGCCGATCGTCGTGCCGATCAGCAAACGCGTGAGCGGCAGCAGCGCAACCAGCAAAATGATAAACGGCGTGGAGCGAAACGCATTGACGAGCGCGCCGAGCGTGCTGTTCACTACGCGTTTTTCAAAGATCCCGCCTCGTGTCGTGGTGACCAGCACCAGGGCGAGTGGAATGCCGACCAGTGCCGCGACGAAGGCAGATACACCAACCATGACGATGGTGTCGCGGATCGCATCGGCGAGCTCCGAAAGCCAGAGATCAGACATAGCCGAGCACCTCGACATGATTGGCATAGCGACGTGCGCGTTCCAGCAAGTTCGCAATCTGCGTTTGCACCGTGCCGTCCGCATTCGCGCGCACTTGCGCCGACACCACCAGACGTCCTTGCGCATGGCCCTGAATCCGGTCGATGCCACCATGCACGAAGCTCACCCGCCCTCCTTCCAGGCTCAATGCGGAGGTCAATCCGCCGAGGTCGGGCTCGCTTGCATCGCTGCCGGTGAAACGCACGTCCAGCAGAATCCGTGCATCCGCTTGCGCAATTTCGTGCAAGGGTTTGACGCGCGCGGCCAGATCCGCAGGCAGATCGTGCACCAGCGTACGCAGCAACGCGCGCGTTGCGTCATGCTGCGGGTCGCCAAACACGCGCCACACGGAACCGGTCTCCACCACTTCGCCGCGCTCGATCACCGCTACCGTATCGCAGACCTCGCGAATCACCTGCATTTCGTGCGTGATCAGCACAATGGTCAGTTTGAGCCGCTGATTGATATCGCGCAGCAACGCGAGAATGGCCTGTGTCGTTTCGGGATCGAGTGCGGACGTCGCTTCGTCGCATAGCAGGATGTCCGGGTCGGTCACGAGCGCGCGCGCGATTCCAACGCGCTGTTTCTGCCCACCGGACAAGCTCGCCGGATAAGCGTCGCGCTTGCTGGAAAGACCGACCAGATCGAGCAACCCATCGACCTTTTTGTCGATCGCGGCTTTCGGCGCGCCGGCGATCTTTAGCGGCAACGCAATGTTCTCGCGCACCGTTTTCGCGGAGAGCAGATTGAAATGCTGGAACACCATGCCGATGCGCCGGCGCAACGTAACCAGCCCGCGTTCGTCGAGCTCGCCGACACTCACGCCATTCACGCGAACCGCGCCGGAACTCGGTTTTTCCAGACCGTTGACGAGCCGCAGCAGCGTCGATTTGCCTGCGCCGCTGCGCCCGATAATGCCGAACACCTCGCCGCGCGCCACCTTCAGCGTGACGTTCGAAAGCGCCGCGGTCGACACACCGCGCGTGTTGGCGAACAGCTTGCCCACATTGTCGAAAACGACAGCGTGCTGCGCGGTGTCAGGCGCAACGCGATTCAAGCCGCGGGACGGGGCGTCTTCAATGAACTGCGGCACGTCGAAAAGATTAGCCATGACTGCGTTCCTCTCAGGCGTCCACGGTGGACGGTGCATCGGTTTGCGCACGACGCCGATGCTGCGCGCCGGCATGCACGTCGGGCAAGCGCGCACGGCCGCCGCCGAACAGCTTTTCGCGCAGCGTGGGCGCCGGGTCGTAGTCTTCCTTGTACACGCCGCGATTCTGCAACTCCGGCACCACCAGATCCACGAAGTCTTCAAACGATTCGGGCATGACAGTACGCGTCAGATTGAATCCGTCCACGCCTGCCTCTTCAATCCACGAGATCAACTCATCCGCGATTTGCTGAGGCGAACCGACCACGGGCTTCGCGCGGCCGCCGAGCGTCATCTGTTCGAGCACCTTGCGTTTGGTCCACACGCCGCTCACGCTCTTCTTCGAAATTGCTTCAACGGCCGATTGCATCGATTCGGTCTTCACATATGAAATCGGTTCATCCAGCGCGTATTGCGAGAAGTCGATGCCGGTCGAGCTGGAGAAGTGCGCGATGCCGCCTTCGGCACTCGCATAGCGCCGGTACTCCTCGAACTTCTCCTGTGCGGCGCGTTCTGTTTCGCCGACTACAACGGTAATGCCGGCAAAGATCTTGATATCGTCAGGCGCACGGCCGAAGCGCACCGCCCGCGCCCGGATGTCGTCGACAATGGAGCGCGTAAGCTGCTTGTTCTGCCCGCCGACAAAGACACATTCCGCGTGACGCGCCGCGAAATCGACGCCCCGGCTCGACGAACCCGCCTGATAGAGCACCGGCGTGCGTTGCGGCGACGGCTCGCTCAGATGGATGGCGTCGATCGAATAGTACGGACCGTCGTGTTTCACCCGATGCACCTTGCCGGGATGCGAAAAGATACGCGCCGCGCGATCGCGCACCACGGCGTCGTCTTCCCAGCTTTGTTCCCACAGCTTGTAGACCACCTCCATGTAATCGTCCGCGCGATCGTAGCGATCGTCGTGACTGATCTGTTGCGCGAGACCCATGCCGCGCGCGGCACTGTCCAGATAGCCGGTAACGATGTTCCAGCCCACCCGCCCTTTGGTCAGATGATCCAGCGTCGACATACGGCGCGCGAACAGGTACGGCGGCTCATAAGTCAGATTCGACGTGACGCCGAAGCCGATATGTTGGGTCACATGCGCCATGGCCGGCACGATCAGCGAGGGATCGTTGATCGGAATCTGCACCGATTCACGCAGCGGCGTGTCCGGACCGCCCTGATAAACGTCGTATACGCCGACGATATCCGCCAGAAAGATTCCGTCGAACTTGCCGCGCTCGAGCGTTTGCGCAAGGCTCGTCCAGTAATCGAGGTCGGTGTACTGTGCGGAACGGTCTCGCGGGTGCGTCCACAAACCATGGTTGATATGGCCAACCGCATTCATGTTGAACGCGTTCAGCAGAATCTTTTTCTTCGCCATCGTGTAGCTCCTCGCTCTATTTGACGCTGGCCGCGCGGTCTCCGCAGCCTTCGCAGCCTTGTTACGCAACCGAATCGCGCGCCTTACCAGGCAACGGCGTAAAGATTGCCGAAGGCTTTATCGAGCGCCGCGCGCACTGCGGGCGAATGCTGATAGATCGAGATGAACTTGCGGATACGCGGGTCGTTTGCGCTTTCCGGGCGCACAACCCACTGAATCGCATAGTTCTTGTTTTCCACGCCGTCGAACAGCAACGCGCTATTCGGATCGGTGGTGCCCGCGAGCTTGATGAAGCTCGGATAGCCCTGAGCGAGATCGACGTCATCGAGCGAGCGCGCCAGCTGCGATGCTTCGAGCTGGACGATTTTCAGGTGCTTCGGGTTGTCGATGATGTTAAGCGTCGTAGCGCGATAGTCGATGCCCGGCGTCAGTTTGATAAGACCGGCGCGTTGCAGCAGCAACAAACCGCGGCCGCCGTTGACCGGATCGTTGGCAATGGCGACGGTGGCGCCGTCCTTCAGTTGATCGAAGCTTTTGATCTTCTTCGAGTACAGACCGATCTTCATGATCGTGCCTGGCGCAATCGCGACGAAGTTATAGCCGCCCTGCTTCTTTGCGTTCTCGAGAAACGGGATGTGCTGGAAATAGTTGACGTCGATATCCTTGTTGGCGAGGGCCGCGTTCGGCGTATTCCAGTCGGTGAACTCGATGATCTTCACGTCGAGCCCCTGCTCCTTCGCTTCGCGCGCGGCCACTTTGAGCGCTTCGATTTGCGGGCTGGTGGCGGTGCCGATTTTCAGTGTCGGGGTATCTGCCGCGGAAGCCGGCGCGGCAAACAAGGTCAGCGCGACGCCTAATACACTGAATACAGCGCTCAGCGTTAGCGCGGGCGCGCGGAGAAAACGCTGCACGGCGGAGAGGGAAATGGGCATGGTGAGCTCTTTAGCGTTGTGGCGTGGTGTGTTTCGGGACGAGCCGATCCTACAGCACGCGGGCAGGCGCGCCGGAATCGGCCAGAAAAGCGGATAACGGAAATCCGCAACGCGCGGTTTAACCGGCGCGCAGCGGCAATAGAGCGCGCGAGCGGATCAGCGCGGACAGCGGCAGGTCGGACAGTTCATCGCCTCTCTCCAGATGAGGTGCGAATCATGATAGACGGCGCAAAACCGGCGGTCTACGAACGGATTTTGGGAAGGAAAGCGGGAAAAATGATTTGGAGCGGCGCACCCCGCGCGTACATCCACACTCCGTAAGCAAAAAAACGCCGGGCCGCGCTTTGGCAAGCGCGACCCGGCGTTCCTCATCGACCAGCAAACCGGAAGCCAACCCTAGCGCTTCGCCACCTGATCCACCGGCGCTGAAGCAGAACCAGAAACCGAGTTGGCCGATGCGGCAATCGCACCCGACGCCGGCGCAACCGCGCCCACCGCCGTATCGTCCGCCGGCTTCGCATCGCCCCAGCCACCGCCTAGCGCGCGAATCAGATTGACGGTCGCCACCGCCTGCGTACCCGACAAATGACTCGCCTGCAATTGCGTAAGCAGCACCTGCCGCTCGCCGTCAATCACATCCAGATAGCTGACCGCGCCTTCCGTGTACTGCGTGCGCGACAGATGTGCCGCACGCTGCGAGGCCTCGACCGCGTTGTTCTGCTCGCGTATCTGATCGTCCAGCAAGCGCAGATCGGCCAGATTGTCTTCGACCTCACGGAACGCCACCAGCACCTGCTGACGATATTGCGCGACATCCTCGTCGTACTTCGAACGCGCTTGCGCCAGGTTTGCCTTGCGGCGGCCACCGTCGAACAAAGGCAGCGTGAGCGCGGTACCGGCGAACGGCCCGAGAATGAACGCACGGCTCGACCACATGAACAGATCGCCCAGCGTCGCCGATTCAAAGCCAGCCCCACCCGTGATATCGAGCTTCGGGAAGAATGCCGATTTCGCGAGGCCGACCCGCGCATTGGCCGCCATCATTGCCCGCTCCGCTGCCGAAATATCCGGCCGACGCTCAAGCAGTGCCGAAGGCAAACCTGCCGGCACGCGCGCCGTCACCGGCACGAGCGGCGCTTCCGGGAACGAGAAATCCGCCGGCGGCTTGCCGAGCAGAATCGCCAGACTGTGCTCGGAGGCCGCGCGCTGACGCGCCACGCCCACGGCGTCCGCACGCGCACTTGCCAGTTCGTTGCGAGCGCGCGAAACATCCAGTTCGCCGATATCGCCTTCCTTGAAACGGCGCTCGATCAGTTTCAGTGTGTCTTCGCGCAACGCCACAGTGCGGCGGTACAGATCCTGATCCGTGTCGAGTTCGCGCAACTGAAAGTAGTTCTGCGCGACGTCGGCCTGCAACGACAACTGCACCGAGCGGAATAGCGCTTCAGTTTGCTGCTCGTCGGCACGCGACGCATTCACGTTCGAACCGACCCGCCCGAACAGATCGGTCTCATACGACGCGCCCACCTGGGCACGCCAGATCGTGCCGGTCGTGCCGCCCGCGCTATCCGGCTGGAACTGCGAGGCAGCCGATGCTCGTTCACGCGTCGGGCCAAAGCCCGCGTCGAGCTTCGGGAACCAGTCCGATTTCGCCGCCTGGGTCACCGCGCGCGCCTGCTGCACGCGGGCCGCAGCCGCCTTCAGATCCTGATTCGCGGCAGCCGCCTGCTCTTCCAGCGCGTTGAGCTGCGGGTCGCCGAAAATCGTCCACCAGTCACCGCGATGCGCGTCGTCGGCGGGCTGCGCCTGTTTCCAGGTACCCGTGTCCTGCGGCGATGCGGCTGACGTAGCCGATGTACCCGAAGCAGCCACCGGCGCTTCCTTGAACGCAGCCGGCGTATCCACCTCCGGCCGCTTGTACGTGGGCTCCACGGAGCAGGCCGCGAGCAACGCCACCAGCAAACCGCTGGCAGCCGCCCGGCCCCACCCGCCTAAAGATTCAAAGCGATTCATTTTTATTTTCTCCTCAGGCGTCCGTCAACGGCGCCCCAAGATGCGGTGCGTCTTTCTGCGCGACGTGAATCGTCCCGCCCGCCAACGTACGCAGCACCACATAGAACACAGGGGTCAGCATCAGGCCGAACAGCGTCACGCCGAGCATGCCGAAGAACACCGCGATACCCATCGCGTGACGCATCTCCGAACCCGCTCCACTCGAAAGCACCAGCGGCACCACACCCATGATGAAAGCGATCGACGTCATCAGAATCGGCCGCAGACGCAACCGGCTCGCCTCGATCGCCGCCGCCAGCGGCGTACGCCCGTCATGCTCCAGCTCGCGCGCAAACTCCACAATCAGAATCGCGTTCTTCGCCGACAGCCCCACCAGCACCATCAAGCCAATCTGCGTGAAGATGTTGTTGTCGCCACCCGTGAGCCAAACCCCGGTGAGCGCGGACAGCACGCTCATCGGCACGATCAGGATCACCGCGAGCGGCAGCGTCAGGCTTTCGTACAACGCGGCCAGCACGAGGAACACGAGCAGCACGCTGATCGGGAACACCCACAAACCCGCATTGCCGGCGATGATCTGCTGATACGTCAGGTCGGTCCATTCGAGCTTGACACCGTGCGGCAAGGTTTCCGCCGCCACGCGTTCAGCCGCCGCTTGCGCCTGGCCCGACGAGTAACCCGGCGCCGGACCACCGTTGATGTCGGCCGCCGTGTAGCCGTTGTATCGCACCACCATCTCCGGACCGTACGTAGGCGTGACCGTCACCAGCGACGACAACGGCACCATGTCGCCAGCCGCATTACGCGTCTTCAGTTGCAGGATGTCGTCGGCACGTTGACGGAACGGCGCATCGGCCTGGACCCGCACCTGATACACGCGGCCAAAGCGGTTGAAGTCGTTTACATATAGTGAGCCGAGATAGATCTGCATCGTGTTGAACACGTCCGTGACCGGCACGCCGAGCTGCTTGGCCTTCACGCGATCCAGGTCGACGTTCAGTTGCGGCACGTTGATCTGATAGCTGGAGAACGTCGGTCCGAGTTCAGGCGTTTGCGCCGCCTTCTTCACGAATGCCTCCGCGGCCTTGTTCAGCTCCGCGTAACCCACCGCACCATGGTCTTCCAGTTGCATCTTGAAGCCGCCGAGCGTACCGAGACCCAGCACCGGAGGCGGCGGGAACACCGCCACGAACGAGTCCTTGATCGCTCCGTACTGCTGGTTCAATGCACCGGCAATCGCACCGGCCGAGAGCTTCTTGTTGCCGCGCTCCTTGAAAGGCTTCAGCGTGACGAACACGATGCCCGCGCTCGAACTATTGGTAAAGCCGTTCACCGACAGACCCGGGAATGCCACTGCGCTTTCCACGCCCGGCTGCTTCAAGGCGATCGAGCTCATATCGCGGATCACCTTTTCGGTACGATCCAGCGACGCACCGTTCGGCAATTGCGCGAAGGCAATCAGGTATTCCTTGTCCTGCGCCGGCACGAAACCGCCCGGCACGACGCGCGAGATCAGCACCGTTGCGCCCAGCAGGATCGCGTACACCGCGAGCATCGCGCCCTTACGGCGCAACACGCCCTTCACGCCACGGCCATACTCCGTCGAGCCGCGATGGAAGACCTTGTTGAAGCCCTTGAAGAAGCGGCCCAGCACGCGATTCATCAGGCGCGTCAGGAAGTCTTCCTTGGCGCCGTGACCGCGCAACAGCATCGCGGACAAAGCCGGCGACAACGTCAGCGAGTTGAACGCCGAGATCACCGTCGAGATCGCGATGGTCATCGCGAACTGCTTGTAGAACTGCCCGGTCAAGCCGGTCATGAAAGCGAGCGGCACGAACACGGCGACCAGCGTCAGCGCGATAGCGATAATCGGCCCGCTCACCTCCTGCATCGCCTTATAGGTCGCATCACGCGCACTGAGCCCGTTTTCAATGTTCCGCTCGACGTTCTCCACCACCACGATCGCATCGTCCACCACGATCCCGATGGCCAGCACCATCCCGAACAATGACAATGCATTGATCGAGAAGCCGAATGCAAGCAGCAACGAGAACGTACCGACAATCGACACCGGCACCGCAATCAACGGAATGATCGACGCACGCCACGTTTGCAGGAACACGATCACCACGATCACCACCAGCGCGATCGCTTCGAGCAGCGTGTGGATCACCGCCTCGATACTCGAACGCACGAATTGCGTCGGGTCATAGACGATCTTGTACTCGACGCCGGCCGGCATGTCTTCCGCCAGCTCTTTCATCGCGGAGCGGACCTGGTCGGAAATCGCCAGCGAGTTCGCACCCGGTGCCTGATTGATAGCGAGCGCCACCGCCGGTTTGTTATCCAGCAGCGAACGCAGGCCGTATTCCGACGCCGCCAGTTCGATACGCGCAATATCACGCAGGTACGTGACGCCGCCATCCGGCGCGGTTTTGACGATGATGTCGCCGAATTCGCCCTCAGTCTTCAAACGGCCACGCGCATTCACCGACAACTGCAATTGCGTGCCCGGTACCGAAGGCGATGCGCCGATCACACCGGCTGCCACCTGAATGTTCTGCTCACGGATCGCGTTGACCACTTCGGTCGCCGTCAAACCGCGCTGTGCGACTTTCTGCGGATCGAGCCAGACACGCATCGCGTAGTCGCCCGAACCCCACAACTGCACTTCGCCGACGCCCTGAATTCGCGCCAGGCGGTCCTTGACGTTGAGCAGCGCGTAGTTGCGCAGATACGTCATGTCGTAGCGATTGTTCGGCGAGATCAGGTGGACCACCATCGTCAGCGTAGGCGAACTCTTGATGGTCGTGATGCCAAGCCGTTGCACGTCTTCCGGCAGGCGCGGCAGCGCCTGGTTGACGCGGTTCTGCACCAGTTGCGTCGCAAGGTCCGGATTGGTGCCGAGCTTGAAGGTCACCGTCAGCGTGAGATTGCCGTCGCTATTGGCTTGCGACTGCATGTACAGCATGTTCTCGACGCCGTTGATCTGCTCCTCGAGCGGCGCGGCGACCGCCTCGGCGATCACCTTCGGATTGGCGCCCGGATATTGCGCGTGCACCACCACCGAAGGCGGTACGACTTCCGGGTACTCCGAAATCGGCAGCTTGAAGAGCGAAATAATGCCCCCCAGCAGGATCAATACCGATAGCACACCGGCAAAGATCGGTCGATCGATGAAGAATTTGGATATGTTCATTGGAAGCTCTTAACGTTGGAGCACGCGCCCGCTATCGCCGGAAAATACGGCTGGATCAGACGAACTGGATAAACGCGGCGCATGAAGCTCACGAGTTCTTGTCCGCGCTTTTCGCTCGCGTCTGCGCAAGCGGTGCGCTATTCGGATCCTGATCGGCCGTCATCGGCACCATATGGGCGCGCACTGCATCGCCCGGACGCACGCGCTGGATACCGTTCACGACGATCCGGTCGGTCGGCTGCAGACCGCTCTTGACCACGCGCAAATTGCCCTGCATGCTGCCGACCGCGATTTCCCGGTAGACGACGTGATTGTTCTGGTCGACCACCAGCACGAACTTCTTGTCCTGATCGGTGCCCACCGCGGCGTCGTCGATCAGCAGTGCCGGATGCGGCTCGCTGCCGCCGACCTTCACGCGTGCATACAGCCCCGGAATCAATGCACCATCCTGGTTATCGAAACGCGCGCGCACCCGGATGGTGCCGGACGACGTGTCCAGCCGGTTGTCGACGGATTCGATCGTGCCGCTGCGCGAGTAGCCGCTTTCATCCGCCAGACCCAGGTCCACCGGCACCTTGCGGCCATCTTTCGCGCGGCTCAGGTACTGCAGGTAGGTCTGTTCGTCGACGTCGAACGATGCGTAGATCGGCGAAACCGACACCAGCGTGGTGAGCGGCACCGAGCCTGCCCCCGCCGCCACCACGTTGCCCACCGTGATTTCCGCGCGCGACACGCGGCCCGACACCGGCGCGACGATCTTCGTGTAGCCGAGATTGATGCGAGCCGTTTCCACGGCCGCCTGCGCGGCCTTCAGGTTGGCACTCGCTTCGCGCGCGGCGTTCTGCTTCTCGTCGTAATCGCGTTTGGCGATCGCGTTGTCGGCGATCAGGCGTTGCGCACGCTCCCAGTCGCTTTGCGTGTAGCCGGTGCGCGCCTGCGCGGCTGCGAGCTGTGCTTCGGCGCGGTCGACTTCGGCTGCGTACGGACGCGGATCGATCACGAACAGCGTGTCACCCTTCTTCACGAGTGCGCCATCCTTGAAGTTGACGGACACGATCGTGCCCGGCACCTGCGAACGGACCTCGACTTTTTCGACCGCTTCGAGGCGGCCCGAATAGCTTTGCCAGTCGGTGATGGTCTTTTGCACCACGGTGGCAACATCGACTTCCGGCACGATGGTCGGCGCGGCGGGCGAGCTTGCATCGACGCGAATCGCGCCGAACGTGCCCAGCCCGGCCACCACGATGACGGCTAGTGCTGCAATCGCCACCCGGCGACGGGAAAGAGGAAGGATAGTCATGTGAAGCTCCCGGTATCGTTGGTTAAAGTTCTGCTTATTTCTGTCTCAGCGATGGGCGCGCGCATCGAAGCGCCACTGAAAAAACCTGACCGCTTCCTGCAAGGCGGGCGGATGGTCGGCCAACGCGGCGTGTGAGATGCTGGGATAGCGGACCACCTGGGTCAGCACACCCGCGTCGATCAGACTGCTCGCGTATTTCTCCGCCTCCACATGCAGCACATCGTTTTGCGCCGTCGCGATCAGCGTGGCCGGCAGGCCCGCGAGACGTGACGACTCGAGCGGCGCGGCGTACGGATGCATGCGTTGCGACGCTTGCGGCAAGTACGCGCGATAACACGCCGCGCATTCCTTCGCCGTGATGTCCGAACCCAGACGCTTCTCGTCGCCGAGACGCGTGAGGCTCGGGTCGAGCATCGGTCCGAACAGCGCCTGCGCGGCAATGCGCACGTCGCCGCGATCGCGAGCGATAAAAGCAAGGCAGTTGGCCAGTTGCCCGCCCGCGTCGTGGCCCGCCACGCCAACCTTCTTGCTATTCCCGCCAAACGCGCGCGCTCTTGTCTGCACCCACAGCGCCGCGCGATGGGCATCTTCAGGCGCCGCCGGAAACGGAAACTGCGGCGCCAGCGAATAACCGACCGAAACCACCAGTGCCGGTAAGTGTTCTGCGAAATAACGTGCGGCGTAGTCGGCCTGATCGATCGAGCCCTTGGTGAAACCGCCGCCGTGAAAATAAAGCAGTACTGGCAGTGCGGTTTTCTGTAAATGCCGGTACAAACGCAACGTTATGTCCTGGGCGTGCCCTTCGATCTGCACGTCAGTGACCTCAAGTGCCGTGCTGTCAGCTTGTGCCGGGCCGCTGCCGGCGGGCACAAAGGAGTACGGCGGTTTAAATGCATCCATGTCGAGCCGCGCAATGCGCATAGAACTTCAATGGTGCGAATTGTGGGTTCGGCAGACTCGTAAATAAATGCCTATAATCCGGCAACACAATTCGGCGCCCCTGAACAATCGAATGCGATTGCTCTGCGGATTCGATTCCTGCTCAGTGCGCCCGCCCCTTTCTGGAGGTTTGCAATGGACCGGCTTCAGGCCATGCAAGTGTTCACGCGCGTCGTCGACACCAACAGCTTTACCCGTGCGGCGGAAACGCTCGACCTGCCGCGCGCATCGGTTACCACCATCATTCAGAATCTCGAAGCGTTCCTCGGCACGCGCCTGATGCACCGGACCACACGGCGTTTGTCGCTCACGCCGGACGGCGCTGCGTATTACGAACGCTGCGTGCGCATCCTGGCGGACGTCGAAGAGACCGAAGCCAGCTTCCAGAGCGGCAACAAGAAGCCGCACGGCAAGCTGCGCATCGACATGCCGGGATCGATCGGGCGCTTGCTGGTGATCCCTTCTTTGTGTGAATTCCACACGCGCTACCCGGACATCGACCTGCAGCTGGGATTGACGGACCGGCCCGTCGACCTGTTGCAGGAAGGCGTGGATTGCGTTGTACGTGTGGGTGCGTTACAGGATTCGTCGCTGGTGGCGCGGCGTATCGGTTTGTTCGAGGGCGTGACCTGCGCTGCCCCCGACTACATCGAACGCGCGGGCATGCCGACGTCGCTCGAGGACCTCGAGAATCACAAAGCAGTCAATTATTTTTCGAGCCGCACGGGGCGCACGATCGATTGGGCCTTCATGGTTGATGGCAAAGAAGTCGAAGTGAAAATGAAGGGCATTGTGTCGGTGAACGACGCCGATGCCTACGTAACTTGCGGACTGGAGGGTTTCGGTCTGATTCAGCCGGCGCTCTTCATGGTGCTGCCGCATCTGCGTTCGGGCCAGCTGGTTGAAGTACTGCCGGAGCTGAAGCCTTTACCGATGCCGATTTCCGCAGTCTATCCGCACAGTCGGCATCTGTCGCCTAAAGTCCGTGTTTTCGTAGACTGGATTGCCGAGCTGTTCGATCGTTGCCCGTTGCTGAGCGGGCGCGGCAGTCTGGACGCGATGTGTACGAAGCGTACTTTTGAAGAACGCGAATCTGCGCCGACGCTCGATACGCCGGTGATGACGGAATGGGTTGCCTGATTCGCACTAGTGAAGTACAGAATCTGGAACAGTGAATTCCAACTGCGGCTCTAATGCCGCGGTTGCCCTGCAGTAACCGGCGGGGCGAGCACGTTATCGCGATTGTTCTGGAATCGCGACAATTCATTTCGCGAAAGTGCGATTTATCCGCACTGGTTCGAAGTCTACATTTCACCCTGTCGCGGCGCTGCTTGCGCTGCAAATGAATCGACAGGAGTGAATCATGAAACGCAATCTTTTGGCAGGTCTCGCTCTTTCGCTGCTGGCCAGCGCGCCGGTGTTTGCGCAAGGCAGTGCTGGTGGCGGGGGTATTGGTCGTGCGGGCACCTATGAAACGCAACCTGCTCCGACTACGGGTGGGAAGACTCGCGCTGAGGTTCAGGCTGAACTGGTTGCGGCGTATCGGGATGGGTCGCTGCCCGCGTTGAATCGCACGTCGTACCCGAATAAAGGTTTGATTGGGCAGACGCAGGCTGCGCGCATTGCCTTGCAGGAAGGCAGAAATGGCAATGTGACGCGTGTTGCTGATGGGCAGTAAAGCGGCTACGCCGCGATGATTCGGTTTCCATAAGAAATTTTCATTGCGGTTTTTTCGTTTTTTTGTTTCGCTCTTTATCAAGGAGTACGTTATGACGCCGTCTGAACTCGATGATTGGGGTGTGGATGCGCCTGTTTGGACGCCTTATCGGGCGCCACAGCAATAGCGGTTTTTTTTGCCTGTTTCGGCGGTTTTGTTGTTGATCTGGGTCTTTTGGCCTTTCCTTGATTTCTTATTGGTCTATTAGCGTTCCCCCTGTGCGGGGGGGCACCTACTTTTCTTTGCCTGCCGCAAAGAAAAGTAGGCAAAAGAAAGCGGCTCACACCGCCAGCTCATAAGCGGGTCCCCCGCACAGCCGCGGTAGTGGTGCATCTGGAATCTGTCACCTCGCACATTCGGCCTCAGTGACAAGGCAGTCATACCTCCGGCGGCCTGCGCCGCCGAAACCCGGTTTCAAATACCATCAGGTATGCCAGGCGCTCCGCCGGTTTCCCTGGTAGACCCGTCCGCGACGCACGCAGTGCGGAGTGGGAGCTGATGAGTGCTTTGTCAACGGCGCGGAGTGTGCGAGGACACAGATTCCAGATGCACCACTACCGTGGCTGTGCGGGGGACCCGCTTATGAGCTGGCGGTGTAAAGCCGCTTTCTTTTGCCTACTTTTCTTTGCGGCAGGCAAAGAAAAGTAGGTGCCGCCCCGCACAGGGGCAACGCTAATAGACCACTAACAAATCAAGGAAAGGCCAAAAGACCAACCCAAACAGACCACAAACAAAACAAGGAAAGGCCAAAAGACCAACCCAAACAGACCACAAACAAAACAAGGAAAGGCCAAAAGCCCAGATCAACAACAAAAACCGCCGAGCAGGCCAAACCCTTACCTCTTAGGCACCCCTTCCCTCCACTCCCCCCAATGACTCACAATATCCTGCACAAGCGGGCTCCCCGCCCTATACAAATTCTCAATAGCAATCGTAAAACCCCCTTGCGCAGCATAGTTAAGCAGATTGTCCGCACTAGTCTGCCCATCATATGGCCGATCAAAATCCGACCCGGCCCGCAGCACCGCAACGCGATTCAAATCCACCTTATGCACCGAGGCCGCGCGCTTAAGCGCCTCATACGTCGCGTTATCCTCCTGCTGCGTCGTGCAATAAACTCCCTTGCCGTCGGTCAGAATCCTGGTCCAGTCCCGCGCCCGCTGCCCAAGCAGCGTCCCCGACCACCAGGTGTCTCCCGCCAACGTGTCGCATTGAATAACCGTAGGTGGCCGATTCGCCGGCGCATAAGAATACTTGGCTCGCGCTGCCTGCGCCTGAGCACTATCAGACAGCACCACACTGCGCGACAAAGCAAACGCCGTATCGGCCAGTTGAGTATTCAACTGGAACACCTCCGTCCGATAGTCGAGCGGCGGCTTGGCCGCAGGACTCGTGGTATTGATCCCCAGATACCCGGTAGTCCAGCCCGGCGGAATCTCCCGCGCATCGAGCTCCCACTGGATGCCGAAATCCACAAGATACTTCGCCCAAGCGGCAGACCCGACCGTGCCCTGCTGCGGATCGATCCCGGCAATCCCCGCGACCATGAAGTACGTATGCCGCAAGTCGAAACGCGGCGAGAAGGTCAACGCCATGATCGACGCGGCAGCGTTGCTATGCCCCATGCCAGTGGTCATGACACACACATCCTGCTTGTTGCAATGAACCGTCGGGTAATCCGGTGACAGGCCGTCGACCGTAATCTCACGCCACGGCCCAAGCCGGTCCAGCCATACCTGCCCCTCGGGTGCGAACATCGAAATGATCATCACCTTGGCCGGCAGCCCACGTGAGCCGCCGTCGCCTTGCCAGTAGCCCGCGTTGTCGTCAGCACTAGCCGGGCCGGACGTGAAAGCGGCGCAAGCCGCAAGTGTCATTGCGCAGAACGCGCCAAGTGTGCGAGTCAGCATCGGGATCCTTCCTTTTCTTTTGATGCAAGTTGGGAGAGGGACTGCTTTCAAGCCGAAAGAAGTATAGATGCGAAGAAATTATTTTCCACTACGTGTTGCGGCAATTCATGCGCCGCGCCTGAACTCCTGCCTACCAGCATGCCGGCTCGGCCCGTCGGCCCCTCAGCGCGTCAACGCCGCCGTTCTTATAATGAAGTACCTTCAGCACGCATCGCGTTTGCGCGCTTCAACCCAGGAGCATCACGATGGACTATGTGAAACTCGGCCGCACCGGCCTCGATGTATCGCGTCTTTGTCTCGGTTGCATGAGCTACGGCGTACCCGCTCGCGGTACGCACCCCTGGTCGCTCGATGATGAAGCGGCACGTCCTTTCATCAAGCAGGCACTCGACCACGGCATCAATTTCTTCGATACGGCCAACGTTTACTCGGACGGCACCAGCGAAGAAATCGTCGGCCGGGCGCTCAAGGACTTTGCAAGGCGCGACGAGATCGTACTGGCCACCAAGGTGAATAGCCGCATGCATCCGGGTCCGAACGGCGCCGGCCTGTCGCGAAAGGCAATCATGACCGAAATCGACAATAGCTTGCGACGCCTCGGTACGGATTACGTCGATCTGTATCAGATCCACCGCTGGGACTACGGCACACCGATCGAAGAAACCATGGAAGCGCTGCACGACGTCGTGAAAGCCGGCAAGGCGCGCTATATCGGTGCATCGTCGATGTATGCATGGCAGTTCGCCAAGGCGCTGCATGTAGCCGAAAGCAATGGCTGGACGCGTTTCGTGACCATGCAGAACTACGTGAATCTGCTCTACCGCGAGGAAGAGCGCGAGATGCTGCCGCTGTGCGAAAGCGAAGGCATCGGTGTAATTCCGTGGAGCCCGCTGGCACGCGGACGCCTGACACGCGACTGGAACACCGAAAGCGCACGCTCGGAGACCGACGCGTTCGGCCGCACCTTATACGCGCAAACCGAAGACGCGGATCGCCGGGTCGTCGAGCGTGTCAGTGAGATTGCCAGGGAACGCGGGGTGCCGCGGGCGCAGGTGGCCCTCGCGTGGGTCTTGCAGAAGAAGCCGATCACCGCGCCGATCGTCGGCGCGACCAAGCTGCATCACCTGGACGACGCGGTCGCCGCGCTCTCGCTGAATCTGAGCGCGGACGAAATCCGCCGGCTGGAAGAACTGTACGTGCCGCACGCGGTGACCGGGTTTGAGTAAACGGTAAAGGGACCGGACGGGCATCGCGAGCGGGACAACGCATCAAACCCGCGGCACGTCCGGTTCAAAAAACACCCAGCGCACCTGTGGAAATGCCGCCTGCAGGTCCGCTTCGATCTCGTTGATCGCGTCGACCATCGCGCGGCCGCTCGCATAGTCGATCATTTCAGCCTGCACGGCCACCACAACGTGACGGCCCCATTGCAGCGTAATCATATTGATGATGCTGCGAATCTCCGACCGGGCGCGCAGATGCGCCTCGATCGCGCCGCGCACTTCCGGACCCGCCGATTCGCCGACGATCATGGACTTCACTTCGCGCGCCACCAGCCACGCAATCACCATCAGCAAGACACCCACGCCGATGGAACCCAACGCGTCGTAGACAGGATTGCCGGTCACCATCGTCAGCAGCACCGCGACGAAGGCGATTGCAAGACCCGCTAGCGCGGCAATGTCCTCGCCGGCCACCACCAGCAGTTCGGACTCGCGCGTTTCGCGAAACCAGCGCCACAGGCTTTTGTCGGGATGCGTCTTGCGGATCTCCTTGATCGCCCCCCACAGCGAAAGCGTCTCGAGCACAACCGAAACCCCCAGCACGACAAGCGCCACATACGCGTACTGCAAAGGCTCCCGTGCGAACAGGCGATGCACGCCCTCGTACACCGAAAACGCGCCACCCACAAAGAACAGCAGCAACGCCACCAGCAGCGAATAGAAATTGATCTCGCGGCCGCCGCCCATAGGATGCAACGGGCTCGCGGGCCGGCGCGCCTGGCGCAGGCCGAATAGCAGCAGCAACTGGTTACCGCAGTCGGCGGTGGAGTGAATCGCTTCAGCGAACATCGAACCGGAAGCGGTGAAGGCAGCGGCAGCGAACTTGCAGATGGCGATGCCGAGATTGGCGGCTAGCGCATAAAAGATGGCTTTCGGCGATTCTTCTTTCATCGTCGTGGCGGGGTTCCGTGAGTTTGCAGAGCGCTTTCAGTGAGCAAGAGTTCGTATTATGGCCATGCCGGACGGCATGCGTCCAATCCCGACGCTGTCTCGCGCCGGGTATCGCGACGTATGCAGCACATCTGCCCTTGCTCGCCCTTGCTCCCGCTTCGTCCCGCTATGCTCTTTCGAGCGCCGCCATCTCGCGCACGATCACCAGCAGCATCGACAAGCTCGCGCCGCCCGTGGCCCGCAGATCGGCAAGCAGGCGCGCGTAACGCTCGAGTTGCGCAGCGCGCTTCTCGCGCCATGTCTGAACCAGGCCCTCGGGCGTCGACGCCTCGTCGGCATCGGCCAGCGCGCTCGTGGTCAGCGCGCGTTTCAGGCGTGCGAGCTCCGCCAGCGCCGTAGCACGCGCCAGCATGTCCCAGTGCGTGGGTGCCGGCAGTGCGGCCGCCCGCTCGCTGATCCAGCTATAGTTCAGCAACGTGCCGAGCGCGAAGTAGACGCCCGCCACGAGTTCGAGATCGCGCCCGCAGGTCGACGACACCTCGGCAATGTCGAGCAGCGCCGCCGAAATCTCACCACTGGCAATGCGCACCGCGAGGTCGCTATCGACACCGGCATCCACGAGCACGCGCTGCCGCTCGGACAGCGCTTCGAGATCGGCGGCCGGCAGCAGCGCGGGCCATTGCGGTGCGAGCCGTTGCGCCGCGTCGCGGCAACGTGCGAGCAAGCCAGCGACATCGCCATCGCTGACCGCGCCCGATTGCAGTTGCCGCAAGAACCACAACGCTGAACGTTCGACGAGCCGCGCCACTTCGACGAACATGCGTGCCTGCACGTCGTCGGCGACACGATTGTCGAGCGCGTCGATGCTGCGCCACACGTCGTCGAGATCGAACACATCGCGCGCCATGATGCAGGCTCGCACGATGTCGCCAGGCTTCGCGTCGGTCTCTTCCATCAGCCGATGCACGAACTCGCAACCCACGCGATTCACCAGCGCATTGGTCAGATGCGTGGCGAGGATTTCCCGCCGCAACGGGTGGCGCTGCATCGGATCGCTGAAGCGTTGCCGCAACGGCTTCGGAAAGTACTCGACCAGCATGTCGCTGACGAGCGGGTCTTCCGGCATCGACGATTCGAGCAACGCGTCGTACAGCCACATCTTGCTATAGGCAAGCAGAACCGCGCGCTCCGGCGTGGTTAGCCCCTGTTTCGCGGCCTGGCGTTCAGTGACCTCTTCATCGGTCGGCAGGAACTCGATCACGCGATTCAGACGGCCCGCGCGTTCGAGATAACGCATCAGGCGCGCTTCGGCATCGAGCAACTCGACGCCGTAGCGCCCCGCAATCGAGAGCGCCTGGGTCTGGTAATAGTTGTCCTGCAAGACAAGCAGCCCGACTTCATCGGTCATTTCCGCGAGCAGCGTATTGCGCTGCTTCCCGGTCATTTCGCCATCGGAGACGACGAGGCCCAGCAAAATCTTGATGTTGACCTCGTGGTCCGAACAGTCGACCCCGGCGGAGTTATCGATCGCGTCGGTATTGATGCGGCCGCCGCGCTGCGCAAACTCGATACGCCCCAGTTGCGTAAGACCGAGATTGCCACCTTCGGCCACGACCTTGCACTGCAGATCGGCGCCGTTGACACGGATCGCATCATTGGCACGGTCGCCGACCTGCTGATGCGTTTCACGGGTCGCCTTCACATAGGTGCCTATGCCGCCGTTGTAGAGCAGATCGACAGGCGCCTGCAGAATCGCGCGCATCAATTCAGCGGGCGCAAGCGCCGGCGTGCTGATGCCAAGCGCCGACTGCACCGCCGCGGACAACGGAATCGTCTTGGCAGTGCGAGGAAACACGCCGCCGCCAGCCGAGATCAACGACGGATCGTAGTCGGCCCAACTCGAGCGGTCCATACCGAACAAACGCCCACGTTCGGCAAGGCTTACTGCGGGGTCGGGGTTCGGATCGAGAAAGATATGCCGATGATCGAACGCGGCCACCAGTTTGATATGCGGCGACAGCAGCATGCCATTGCCGAATACATCGCCCGACATGTCGCCGATGCCGACCACGGTGAAATCCGTTGCCTGCGTATCGACGCCCATTTCCCGGAAGTGCCGCTTGACCGACTCCCACGCACCGCGCGCCGTGATCGCCATTTTCTTGTGGTCATAGCCGACGGAACCGCCGGACGCGAAAGCGTCGTCGAGCCAGAATCCGTACTCCTGAGAGATCGCGTTCGCGTAGTCGGAGAAGGTAGCGGTGCCCTTGTCGGCGGCAACCACCAGATACGGATCGTCAGGATCATGCCGCACCACATCGGGCGGCGGCACGATCGTCGTACCCGCGAGGTTGTCGGTCAGATCGAGCAAGCCGCGCAGGAAGGTCTGATAGCACGCGATGCCTTCACGCATCCACGCGTCGCGTTCGGTCTGCGGCGGCGGATTCTTCACGACGAAACCGCCCTTGGAACCGACCGGCACGATCACCACGTTCTTCACCATCTGCGCTTTCATCAAGCCGAGCACTTCCGTGCGGAAGTCCTCACGCCGGTCCGACCAGCGCAGGCCGCCGCGCGCGACACGGCCGCCGCGCAAATGCACGCCTTCTACTCGCGGCGAGTACACCCAGATTTCGAACATCGGTTTCGGTTCGGGCAAACCGGGGACATGCGCGGGATCGAATTTGAACGACAGATACGGTTTGGCATGGCCCTCAGCATCGAATCGGTAGTAGTTCGTGCGCTGCGTCGCCTTGATGACGCCAAGGAATTGCCGCAGTATCCGGTCCTCGTCGAGATTCGGCACCTGATCGAGCGCACTGTCGATCCGCTTCAGCAAACCGTCGACGCGAACGTCACGCGTATCGCCGAGTACCGGATCGAAGCGCGCAATGAACAACTCCACCAGCATGCGGGCAATCGCCGGATTGCCGGTGACCGCGCGTTCGATGTACGCGTCGCTGAACGTCGAGCCCACCTGCCTCAAGTACTTGGCATAGGCACGCAGAATCGTCACCTCGCGCGCACTCAATTGCGCGCGCAGCACGAGGCGGTTGAAATCGTCGCTTTCGATTGCGCCGGTCCACACCTGTTCGAATGCATCTTCAAACAGATCCTTCACGCGTTCGATATCGAACTCCGCATCGTCCGCGAGTTCGAGGCCGAAGTCGTGAATCCACGCAGGCGTGGCGTCGATAGCTTCGATCAGATAGGGCCGCTCTTCATCGACACGTACGCCGAGATGTTCGAGCATCGGCAAGCTGCGCGACAACGCAATCGGCAAGCCCGCCCGATAGACCTTGAAACGAAACGCCCGCGGCCCGGCCTCTATAGGACGGTACAGGTTCATGGCGAGCCGTTCGCTGCCCTGCACACGCTCGATCAACTCGATATCGCGCACCGCCGTGCGGGCCGGATAATCGTCGCGGTAACCGGCGGGAAACGAATCCGCATAGTGTTGCAGAAGACGATTACCCTGCTCTTCGCCGAATGCGTCGAGCAATGCATCGGCGAGATCGTCCTGCCAGCGGCGCGTGACCTGCACGAGCCGCGCTTCGAGTTCGCGCGTATCGACTTGAGGCATGCCGCCGGGTTTGGCGTGCACCACGAAATGAATCCGCGCCAGGGTGGACTCCGATAACAGCGGCGTGAACTCGACGCTTTCGCCGTTGAATGCGGCGACAAGCAGGTTCGCGATACGCTGGCGCAGGTCCGTGTTGTATTTATCGCGCGGCACGAACACCAGGCACGACACGAAGCGGTCAAAACGATCCCGCCGTATGAACAGACGCGTGCGCTGATGCTCCTGCAACCGCAGCACACCCAGCGCGATATCGTAAAGCTGGTCTTCGTCGGCCTGGAAGAGTTCGTCGCGCGGATAGGTTTCGAGCACCGTCACGAGCGATTTGGCCAGGTGGCCCTTCGGCAGGAAGCCGGCCCGCCGCACGATGTTCGCGCATTTACGCCGCACGATTGGAATTTCCGAGGCCGACACCAGGTAGGCGGTAGAGGTGTACAGGCCGATGAACCGCCGCTCGCCGATCGTCTTGCCGTCCGCCCCCGTCAGCTTGATGCCCACATAATCCAGATAGCCCGGCCGATGCACAGTTGCGCGTGAATTGGCCTTGGTGAGGAAAATGGGCGACGAGCCGGAGATGATATCGGCGGCGGCCGGCGGCAACGGTGTGACTTCGGCGGCACCCGCCGGGCGCAGTTCATCGCGCAGAATGCCGAGGCCGGAGCCGGGCACCGCGCGCAGGCCAAAGCCGTCGCCATGCTGCACGAGTTCATAGTCGCGCTGGCCGAGAAACGTGAAATGGTCGGCCACCATCCATTCGAGGAATGCACGAGCTTCGACCCCTTCGGGTCCTGCTTCGCCGGCCTTCATGCCTTTGACGGTGACACGCGCGAGTTCGACGATCTTCGGCCAGTCTTCCACTGCGGCACGCACGTCGCGCAACACTCGGGCGATTTCGTCACGCAATGCGTCGAGCTTCGCTGCGTCGCCGCAACGGTCGACTTCGAAGTGAATGAACGAGGCAAGCTGCGAGCGCGTGTCGGTGGCGTCTTCGGCACCCTGGCTGACTCGCACGATGCTGCCGTCCGGACCACGCCAGATGCGAAAGACCGGATGCACGACTGAATGCAACGCAAGGCCGAGACGGTTCACCGCCATCGATACCGAATCGACCAGAAACGGCATGTCGTCGTTGACGATCTCGATCACCGTGTGATCGGAATGCCAGCCATGTTGTTCGAGTATCGGGTTGTAGACGCGCAGCCGTTCGCTGCCAGGCACGAAGCGCTGCGCGGTTTGCCAGTGTGCGAGCGCCGCTCCGTACAGATCGGCGATTGCGCGGCTCTGCAGATCGTCGGCGTCGACGAAATCGTAGTAGTGCCGCAAGAAAGGTTCGACGATTTTGAAGGCCGGCTCGGGCAAGCGCCCACGCGCAAATTCGAAGACATCGTTCAGCAGGTGCGTGACGGCTTCTTCATTCTTTGCTTGCATGATCAACTCCCCTGGCGGGCGGCAATAGCGCGTATCGCTCGATTCGCATGCATCGTCTGAAGAGGGATTATGCGCCTGCCGCCCCGAAAAGCGATGCATGAGCGCACTTAGGTTATACCCGTTGCCGTTATGCGTCGCGCTTCAGCGCTTCTGCCTAAAGCACGGCCTGCGATTCCCCGGCCTCCTGCTTCAGCCATGCCTCGACCTGTTCGCTGGTCCACGCCGGGTCGTCGTGCGGCAGGTCGTGGCCGGCCCACTGATGCTCGCGATGCGTTGCGCCCCAGGCCGCCGCAAGCTTCGCCGAACAGACCGGGTTGACCAGTTTGTCGGCGCGTGAAGAGAGAATCAGCAACGGGCAACGCGGCTTCGTTGCCGCCGCGCGAAAGCGCGCAGCCGCCCATAGCTGCCGTAGCGCGTTGCCCCGCAGCACTGGCGCGCTCCGGCGAATTTCGCTCCACGCTTCGAGATCCGCGCCCAACGTTTCGACGTTATTGCACGTGAGCCGATGGATGCCGCTTTCCGCGCGCGGCGCATCGAGCCAGTGAGCGGCCACGCCCACGAGGCCCGGCCACGCGGACGGACGCAGGCGTTCGTGCACGCGGCTGAACGGCCGCATGCTGGTGTTGATCAGCACGAGCCTCTCGATTTCGGCGGGATGGCGCTGCGCCCAATCGGTCGCCACCATGCCGCCAAGCGACATCGCCAGTACGCGATAAGGGCCTGGCGCCCCGGTTTGCAGCGCAGCAATCCGCACGAAGCCCACCATCTCTTCCACGCGAGCCGGTGCGGGCAAATGGTTGAGCTCGCCGTTGCCCGGCAGATCGAGCAACAAAAGGCGATCCGTGCCGGTCGCTTCGCGTAGCACGCTGGGCAATCGACCCCAGTGGCGGGTTTCGCGCGTCAATCCGCGCAACAGAATCCAAGTGCTCATAACACTGCCGGTTTGGACCAATGCTCAGTCGCGCTTTGCAGCAATTGCTCGCGACGCTTGCCTTGCGGCAGCCAGCGTTGCGACGAGAACGCCGCACGCGCGAGGAAATCGAGCAGATTCGCATGACGCCGCAGCACGCGCGCGGTGCGATGCGCCTTCACCGGATTGAACATGCCCTGGCGCGAAAACAGTTGGCGGGGATTCTTCTTGATCCACAACCACGAACCGAGTTCGAGCGTCATCGGCAGGAAGATGTTCGGCGCCGGCGCGCGGTCGTACGCGAAATCCCACAGGTCGCCGTGCAGCAGGTACTGGTGGCTCTGCGGTTCGAACGCGTAGCCATGATGCGGATGCGCGCGTTCGAACATGGTTTTGAGCATGTACATTTCCGGCAGATGCGCCATCAGCTTGCGCGTGCGCGCGTAAGGAAACCATATGCTATCGCGCCAGCCGTAACCCGAGTGGCAGTCGAGCGCAATGCTCAGGGGCCGCGCGGCCATTTCGGTTTCGACCACCTGCAGCAGCGCAGCCGCCTCCGGCTCCATGGGCTCGCCCGGCCGGCCGCGATACCAGGGTAGCCACGCGCCCACCCGCTGGCCGCCCGCGAGCAGCGGCACGCGTTCGTCGGCATTCTGCGGGGCATTGCGCATCAGATCGACGCCATTGGGATTGGCCCGCGTGGCAGCCCACATGCCGCCCGGATTGACGATCGGCATAAAGATCAGACGAATCGACTGCAATTGCCGCACCAGCAGTTCGTCCCATTCCAGCCGGGCGAGCAGCGCGCGCATGTAGTCGAGCACGAGTTGCGAGCCGATCCGTTCAAGCCCGTGAATGCCGCCAAAAAACCCGATTGCGGGCGCGAGTGGATCCGTCGAGCCGATACTCGCGGTGTGCACGGCGAATTGCCGCCCCCGCACCGTGGTGTCGCAGACTGTGCGAATCTCGAAGCTGGCGCTGCCCTGGTCGAGGATCGTCTTGAGATCTTCGTACTCCGCAAAACTGTCGGGAAGAAAGCTCAAAGGCTGCATGACGACATCGAAAGGAACTGCAAGGTTATTGGGGACGGCACACTCAATGACGCAATATAGCCTGGCCGCACACGGTCATGCGAAACCGATGCCGCACATCGTAGATCGTGTCACACGGGTGTCATTTTCTATTCGAACGAATGACATCCTGCTGCCTTTTCGGCGACGCAAAAAAGACACATGAAGATATAGTCGTCTAGACGTTGCGATGCCTTCACTCAACCGTCACAGACGCTTCCTAGAATGGCCCCACACATGCCGGCAATGGCCGGATGCATCAAGGGGTACTTATGGAAACAATTCGGGAAGCAATCCGTATCGAACGCCTGAGCAAGACGTTCAGCAATGGCCGCAAGGCCCTGGACGAAATCGATCTGCGTGTCGAACCGGGCGAAATGGTTGCCTTGATCGGCGCCTCGGGTTCGGGCAAGTCGACGCTGCTGCGGCACATCGCGGGCTTCACGGCTTCGGATGCACAGCCGTCGCAGATCGCGATTCTCGGCCGGCCGATCCAGCAGAACGGCCGCATCGTCCGGGAAGTGCGCAGTATTCGCCGCGATATCGGTTTTGTGTTCCAGCAATTCAATCTGGTGAACCGGCTTTCGGTGGAGCGCAACGTCCTGATCGGCGCGCTCGCGCGGCTGCCTTTGTGGCGCCGTCTCAGCGGCCGCTTCCCGGCCGCGGAACGGGCGCTTTCGATGGCCGCGCTCAATGAAGTCGGCATCGGCGACCATGCGCACGAACGCGCCGCCAATCTCTCCGGCGGCCAGCAGCAACGCGCCGCCCTCGCGCGAGCGCTGGTGCAACGCGCACGCATCGTGCTCGCCGACGAACCGATCGCCTCACTCGACCCCGAATCGTCGCGCCGCGTGATGGAAATGCTGCGCACGCTCAACGTCGAGCATCAGTTGACGGTGCTGGTGTCGCTGCATCAGGTCGACATCGCCATGCAGTTTTGCCCGCGGACGGTTGCGCTGCGTCGCGGCAAGGTGGTCTACGACGGCCCATCCTCGTCGCTGAGCCCTGCCCTGCTGAAGAAACTCTATGGCGACGACGCCCGCGAACTGCTCGACGAGGCCGCCGCAGACAGCATGGCCCATCAGGCGGACAACGCCGTCAGCGGGGGCGACGCCAATGCTCCGGCGAGCGACGCCGCCCCCAACTCGACACGCTATGCGTTCGCCCTCAATCCGGCGCACTCGAACTGAGCGCACCGACTCATTCTGTTCACTCAACCGGACTTCAAAAGCGATGAAATTTCTGCGTTCGTTAGGTTCATTACGTTCACTTCGTTCATTAGTCACGCTGACTGTCGGCGCGGCCGCATTCGCCGGCGCCGCCACCGCACACGCGGAAGACATCAACCTCGGCATCATTTCGACCGACTCCTCCTCGGTGCTGAAACAGCGCTGGGAACCGCTGATCGAGGACATGAACAAGCAAACCGGCCTGAATGTCAAAGCGTTCTTCGCGACCGACTACGCCGGCATCATTGAAGGCATGCGCTTCAACAAGGTACAGGTCGGCTATTTCGGCAATGCATCGGCGATCGAGGCGGTGGATCGTTCGCAAGGCGAAGTATTCGCGAAGGTGCTGTATGCGAACGGCCAGCTCGGCTACAAGTCGGTGCTCATCACCAACGTCAACAGCCGCTTCAAGACGCTGGACGATGTGTTCAAGGACACGAAGGACGTCACGCTCGGTTTCGGCGATCCGAACTCCACTTCGGGCACGCTGATCCCCGGTTATTACCTGTTCGCCAAGCGCAACATATCGGTCAATACGGCATTCAAGGCGGTGCTGCCGTCGAGTCATGAGGCGAACCTGCTGGCCGTGGTGAACAACAAGATCGACGTCGCGACGAATAACACCGAGATGCTCGATACGCTCAAGCAACAACATCCGGACAAGTTCGCGCAAGTACGCGTGCTGTGGACTTCGCCGCTGATTCCGTCGGACCCGCTCGTGTGGCGCAAGGATTTGCCGCAGGCCACCAAGGACAAGATCCGCAACTTCTTCCTGAACTACGGCAAGACCGATCCGCACGAGAAACAGGTTATGGCCTCGATTACCGGTTACGCCGGTTTCGCGGCATCGTCGGATGCGCAGTTGCTGCCGATCCGCCAGGTCGCGTTGTACCGCCAGAAGCAGAAGATCGAGAGCGACACCCATCTTTCCGATGACGACCGCAAGACGCAGTTGGCCGACATCGACGCGAAGATGAGCGCACTCAATAGCGCCGTATCGAAGCAATGAACACGGTTGATCTGATCACGTCGCCCACGCGCGCGAGCGAAGCGCTCGCCGCGCAGGCGGCACGGCACCCCGCGCCTGCCGCGGGCAAGCGCAGCTGGTTGTCGCTCGTAGGCTGGATCGCCGTGCTTGCCGTACTGGGTGGCGCGTGGCACGGCGCCGACATGCGTCCGCTCGATCTGTTTTCCGACTCCGGCAATATGGGTCAGTTCGCCAAGGACTTCTTCCCGCCGGACTTCACCGAATGGCGCAGCTATTTGCACGAGATGTACGTGACGCTCTCCGTTGCCGTGTGGGGCACCGTGCTCTCGCTGGTGTGCGCCGTGCCGTGCGGCCTGATGTCCGCGCACAACATGGCGCCCATGTGGGTCGTACAACCGATGCGCCGCATGATGGACGCCTGCCGCGCGATCAATGAAATGGTCTTCGCGATGCTGTTCATCGTCGCCGTGGGACTCGGTCCGTTCGCCGGCGTGCTGGCGTTATGGGTGCACACCACCGGCGTGCTCGCCAAGCTCTTTGCCGAAGCGGTCGAGGCTATCGATCCGCGTCCCGCCGAAGGCGTGCGCGCGACCGGCGCCACCAGTCTCGACGAAATCATTTACGGCGTGCTGCCGCAAGTGTTGCCGTTGTGGATCTCGTATGCGTTATATCGCTTCGAATCGAACGTGCGCTCGGCGATGGTGGTCGGCATGGTCGGCGCGGGTGGGATCGGCGTGGTGCTGTATGAGGCGATCCGTTCGTTCAATTACGCGCAGACGGCAGCGGTGATGATCATGGTGATTGTCGTCGTGACGGTGATCGACATGGCATCCGCGTGGCTGCGAGAACGCGTGATCTGACCGTTGCGCGATTTCCGCGTGCCGGAGCCCCGGTGTGCAGGCATTACGCCTGCGCCCGGGTCGAGCAGCGGCTGACTGTCACCACAAAATGCCGCTCACTGCCACATAAAGCCCCTTCAATTTAGTCGCCCACCCCTCCATTCCGGCGTTCTGCTGGAATAATCACCTGCTTGCGGCCGGCTTTCGGCCTTTTTACTCTTCTTCCTGGCCTCCGATGGACACCCTAGTCGTTTCGCTGGTGCTGCTTTCCGCGCTGCTTCACGCCACCTGGAACGCGTTTCTGCATCTCTCCGAAGACCGTGTATGGCTGCTCGGCATGATGGCGATTCCGTATATCGCGGTCAGCGCGGTCGGCGTGGTCGTGCTGCCTATGCCCGATCCGGCGGCCTGGCCTTATATCTTCGCGTCCGTGGTACTCGAATTCGGCTACCTGCTGGCACTGATCCGAGCCTACAAGAGCGGCGACTTCGGGCAAATCTATCCGATTGCGCGAGGTCTTTCGCCGATGCTCGTGTTCGTCGGCGCGCTGGTGTTCGCGCACGAGGCACTCAAACCGCTGGCCGCAATCGGCGTGGCGCTCGTGTCGCTCGGCATCGTCTCGCTGGCATTTCGGCGAGGCATGCGGTTTTCCGGCGAAAGCGTGCCGTTCGCGCTGCTGACCGGTTTCTTCATCGCGGCGTATTCGGTCGTCGACGGAATTGGCGCACGCGTGGCGGGCAACGGCCTGAGCTACATCATGTGGGTGTATCTGATCTGGAATATCCCGCAGTTTCTGCTCGCCTGGCATTGGCGCGGCGGCGCCAAGGGGCTGTTCATCGGCCGCACGGTGGTGCTCAAAGGCATCGCATCCGGCGTGCTCGCGCTCACCGCCTATTGCCTGATCATCGAGGCATACCGCTACCTGCCGATCGCGATGGTGTCCGCGCTGCGTGAGCTGAGTTCGATCTTCGCGGTGCTGATCGGCTGGCTGTTCATGCGCGAAAAGCTGACCACTCGGCGTATCGTGGCATGCGCGCTGGTAACGCTGGGGGCGGTGCTGATACGGATTTGACGCGCACCGTGATGCGCCCTCACGCGAATTGCACCAGAGTCGCGTCGATCGCATCCGCGAGCGTATTGAAGGCAGGCGCGATCTCCTCGTCGGGCACGCATGCATAGCCGATCAGCAAGCCCGACGGCGCCAGCGACGGTTGCGCGTAATACCCCGACAATGGCCGCACGACGATATTGCGCTCCAGCGCGGCGGCGGCCACCGCACGGTCGTCGCTGCCTGCCGGCAATTGCATTACCAGATGCAGACCGGCATCGCCGCCCACGGCCGGCAGCGCATCGCCATAACGGTGGGCAGCGGCGTCCAGCAGGGTCTGGCGACGCTGCCCGTACAGCGTGCGCATCTTGCGGATATGCGACGTGAAATGCCCTTCCGCGATGAATTCCGCCAGCATCGCCTGCTGCAGCAACTGTCCTTCGCGATACAACTCCGCGCTCGCGGTCGCGAAGCTTTCGGCCAGCGCTTCGGGCACGACCAGGTAGCCGATGCGCAGGCCCGGAAACAGCGTCTTGCCGAAGCTGCCCACGTAAATCACCTGTCCGGACCTGTCCAGACCTTGCAGCGACGCCAGTGGCCGACTGCCGTAGCGGTATTCGCTGTCGTAGTCGTCCTCGATGATCCAGCACTGGTTCTGCCGCGCGTATTCGAGCAGCATGCGGCGCCGCGCGAGGCTCATCACCATGCCGAGCGGATATTGATGCGATGGCGTGACGAGCATCAGCTTCGGCGGCTGGGCGAGATCGTCGGCGGACGGATTGATGCCTTCTTCGTCGACGGCGATCGGCCGCGATTGCAGGCCGGACACGTGCAGCACGCTGCGCACGCCCCAGTAGCACGGGTCTTCGGTCCAGATCAGGTCGCCCGGATCGGACAGCAGACGCACGGCGAGGTCGACCGACTGGTGAATCCCGGTCGTGATGATGATCTGCTCGGGCGTACAGCGCACCGAACGCGACGTCCGCAGATAGTCCGCCAGCGCGTGCCGCAGCGAGGCGAGGCCGCCGCCCGGCGCGTAGGTCAGCAAGTCCGGGCGCAGCCGGCGCCAATACTTGTTGTGCAAACGGCTCCATACGCGGGCCGGAAACTTCGTGACATCCGGCACCCCCGGCATAAACGCGCCCCATTGCCGCTTCGACACGCCCGCCCCCGCAATGAGCCGCGCGCCGCGTGCCGACAACGCGCGCTTGCCCTGCAACGACGGTGGTGGCGGCAATGATTCGGGCGGCGTGCCCGGCGCGTCGGCGTCGGCTGCGCCGACGATCTCGTCCGGCGCGCTATCGGCGACGAAGGTGCCACGGCCGGTTGCCGAACTGACATAGCCTTCGAGCACCAGTTGCTCGTACACCTGCGTAACCGTATTGCGGCCGATGCCCAATTCCTGCGCCAGGAGACGCGACGACGGCACCTTGCTGCCCGCCGGCAATTCGCGCGACAGGATCGCCTGCTGCAACAGCCGGTGCAACTGACGATAGATCGGCTGGCCATTGCCACGATCGAGGCGCTGCGCCAGCCAGTCGGACAAAACGCTCGCGCGCATGATTGGCTCCTACTTTTTTATTGAAATGGCTCTGAAATTAAGAGCCAAATCTCATTATAGTCGCTGCATGTGCTGCGTTGAGCCCGCAGTCCCCTGCAAAATCGAGGAGCCAAGGAGATAACCATGAAGAATGCTGACCTGAAGAGCCGTAAGGACGCCGCCACGCCGCGCGGCGTCGGGGTGATGTGCGATTTCTACGCTGAGCGCGCGGAAAACGCCGAGTTGTGGGACGTCGAGGGGCGCCGTTTCATCGATTTCGCCGCGGGTATTGCCGTGTGTAACACGGGCCATCGTCACCCGAAGATTCTGGCGGCGATCCGCGACCAGCTTGATCATTTCACGCATACCGCGTATCAGATCGTGCCTTACGCGTCGTACGTCGAACTGGCTGAGAAGATCAACGCGCGTGCGCCGGGCGACTATCCGAAGAAGACCGCCTTCTTCACGACGGGTGCTGAAGCCGTTGAAAACGCGATCAAGATTGCGCGTGCCGCGACGGGCCGTCCGGGCGTGATCGCCTTCACGGGTGGTTTCCACGGGCGCACGATGATGGGCATGGCGCTGACCGGCAAGGTCGCTCCGTACAAGATCGGCTTTGGGCCGTTCCCGGCGGACGTGTTCCATGCTCCGTTCCCGAATCCTCTGCATGGCGTGACGACGGCTGATTCGCTGAAGGCGATCGAGTTTCTGTTCAAGGCCGACATCGATCCGAAGCGCGTCGCGGCGATCATTTTCGAACCGGTGCAGGGCGAAGGCGGTTTCTACCCGGCGCCGGCCGAGTTCGTGCGCGCGTTGCGCAAGCTGTGCAATGAGCATGGCATTTTGCTGATCGCCGACGAAGTGCAGACGGGTTTTGCCCGTACTGGCAAGTTGTTTGCCATGCATCACTACGACGTGGTGCCTGATCTGATGACGGTGGCCAAGAGTCTGGCAGGCGGCATGCCGTTGTCGGGGGTAGTCGGTCGTGCCGATCTGATGGATGCGGCGGCGCCTGGCGGTCTGGGTGGCACCTATGCGGGCAACCCGCTGGCGATTGCGTCCGCGCATGCTGTGCTCGATATCATCGATGAAGAGAAGCTCTGCGAGCGGGCTACCGTTCTAGGCGATCGCGTCAAGGCGAAGCTGATCGCGCTGCAGAGCGAAGTTCCGCAGATCGCCGATGTGCGTGGACCGGGTGGGATGGTTGCTGTTGAATTCTGCAAGGCCGGTGGGACTGAGCCGGATGCCGAGTTCACCAAGCGGGTGCAGGCGCTGGCGCTTGAGCGTGGGTTGCTGTTGCTGGTTTGTGGTGTTTATTCGAACGTGGTTCGGTTCCTGTTCCCGCTTACGATTCAGGATTCTGTTTTTGATGAGGCTATGGGGATTCTGGAAGCGGTGCTTAAGGAGAATGTTGCTGTAGCTGTCTGATCAGGGTTGGGGCCTGATCGGCGGGTTTTTTTGTTGATCTGGCTTTTTGGTTTTTCTTGCTGTTTTCGTGGTCTGGTCTGGGGTTGGTCTTTTGGCCTTTCCTTGCTTTGTTAGTGGTCTATTAGCGTTCCCCCTGTGCGGGGGGGCACCTACTTTTCTTTGCCTGCCGCAAAGAAAAGTAGGCAAAAGAAAGCGGCTCAAACCGCCAGCTCATAAGCGGGTCCCCCGCACAGCCACGGTAGTGGTGCATCTGGAATCCGTGCTCTCGCGCACTCCGCGCCGTTGACAAAGGACTCATCAGCTCCCACTCCGCACTGCGTGCGTCGCGGACGGGTCTGCCAGGGAAACCGGCGGAGCGCCTGGCATACCTGATGGTTTTTGAAACCGGGTTTCGGCGGCGCAGGCCGCCGGAGGTATGACTGCCTTGTCACCAGGGCTAAATGAGCGAGGAGGCAGATTCCAGATGCACCACTACCGCTACTGTGCGGGGGACCCGCTTAAGAATTAGCGGTTTGAGCCGCTTTCTTTTGCCTACTTTTCTTTGCGGCCGGCAAAGAAAAGTAGGTGCCCCCCCGCACAGGGGGAACGCTAATAGACCACTAACAAAGCAAGGAAAGGCCAAAAGACCAACAACAGAACAGACCACGAACAAAGCAAGACTCCACCAAACAAAACCAGACAACAAACCCGCCGGGCAGGCCCAAACCTTAAACCCCAAAACCCTGGAGCAAAACCCAAATGCCAACGCTGACCCTCCAAGACCCCACTCTTCTAAAAACCCAAGCCTACATAGCAGGCGAATGGCAACCCGCCGACGACGGCGCCACCTTCGAAGTAAAAAACCCAGCCACCGGCGAAACAATCGCCACCGTGCCCCGCATGGGCACCACCGAAACCCGCCGCGCAATCGACACGGCCAACGCAGCATGGCCGGCATGGCGCGCCACCACCGCCAAACACCGCGCCACGATCCTGCGTAAATGGCATGACCTGATGCTGGAAAACGCCGACGATCTGGCAAAAATCCTCACCACCGAACAAGGCAAACCGCTAGCGGAAGCCAAAGGAGAAATCCTCTACGCCGCCTCGTTCCTCGAATGGTTCGCGGAAGAAGGCAAACGCGTCAACGGCGATACCATCCCCACGCCGGCAGGCGACAAGCGCATCGTCGTAACGAAAGAACCAATCGGTGTCTGCGCGGCCATCACGCCGTGGAATTTCCCGGCAGCCATGATCACCCGTAAAGTCGGCCCCGCACTCGCCGCCGGTTGCCCGATCATCGTCAAACCGGCCGAAGCCACACCCCTTTCAGCACTCGCCCTCGCCGTGCTCGCCGAACGCGCCGGTGTGCCGCGCGGCGTGTTCAACGTCGTCACCGGCGAGCCGAAAGCAATCGGCGCCGAAATGACCGGCAACCCGATCGTGCGCAAACTGTCCTTCACCGGCTCGACACCAGTGGGCCGTCTGCTGATGGCGCAGTGCGCACCGACAGTCAAGAAAGTGTCGCTCGAACTCGGCGGCAACGCACCGTTCATCGTCTTCGAAGACGCGGATCTGGACGCGGCCGTCGCGGGCGCCATCGCGTCGAAGTATCGCAATAGCGGTCAAACTTGCGTCTGCACGAACCGCTTCTATGTACACGATAAAGTCTATGACGCGTTCGCCGAAAAACTGCGCGTTGCCGTCGAGCAACTCAAGGTCGGCCGCGGCACCGAAGATGGCGTCACGCAAGGTCCGCTGATCAACGAAGCCGCCGTGCTCAAGGTCGAGTCGCATATCGAAGACGCACTCGCCAAAGGCGCACGCATCGTCACCGGCGGCAAACGCCATGCGCTCGGCCATGGCTTCTTCGAGCCGACCGTACTTGCGGACGTCACGCCGGCCATGAAGGTCGCGCGCGACGAAACCTTCGGGCCGCTCGCGCCGCTGTTCCGCTTCTCGTCGGACGAAGAAGTGATCCGCCTCGCCAACGATACGGAATTCGGCCTCGCGTCGTACTTCTATAGCCGCGATATCGGCCGCGTCTGGCGCGTCGCGGAAGCACTCGAATATGGCATGGTCGGCATCAACACCGGGTTGATTTCCAACGAAGTCGCACCGTTCGGCGGCGTCAAGCAATCCGGTCTCGGCCGCGAAGGATCGCACTACGGTATCGATGACTACGTCGTAATCAAGTACATGTGCGTCGGCGGAATCTAACGCAAAAACGGCAAAAACGGCCGCGTCGGAATCTCCGACGTGGCCGTTTTATCTTGAGCGTGAATGCAGTGCCTTTCTCAGAACGAATGGCGAATGCCGGCCATCACACCGAGTTGCCCAATGCCTGGCGCGGGCGTCGTCCCTCCACCGCCCTGGCTCACCGTATAGGCAGCGTGCGATAAGCTCGGTGCGCCACTGTTCGAATGGCACTCGAAGGGCATGCAGCTTACTGCGATCGGCAGCGCGCTGCTGCCGCACGCCACCCTGCTGCAACGCGAAGCCGATCACGCGCGCGAGGAAATCGACGCGATGCGCAGTCTCGCGAAAGGAACGACTCGCGTCGGCGCGGTGGCAAGCATTGCGACGCTCGTCCTGCCGCTCGCGGTGAGCGGCGTGCTCGCGTGCTGGCCGGATCTGCGTGTGGAGATTATGGAAGGGGGTGTGGGACGGTCTCGCGAATTGCTCGAGCAACTCAGGCAGTTGACTGCCGTACAGGGCTAAGCGCCCGCGCGAGGTCAAGGAGCCCATTGCTTCGCTCAACGCTCAATTGCAAAGCGGCCCCGCTTTCACATTGAAGTGAAGGCGGGGCCGCTGTCCAACGACATCAATCAGCAATCAGACGGGTGCGAGGCTATCGCTCACACGACCGCTGTTTAGTGTCCGAAGTTTGCAACCGGAACCGAGTACGAGCTCGGGGTCACTTCAGTGCGGCTGCCTGCTTGCGACGAGCCATTCGTGGCCGAACCGTAACCGCTGCCGTTTTGTGCGGCGACACGCGCTTCGGCTGCCTGAATGTTTGCCGGATAGTCGTCGACGTTCGCGGTGGCCGGGTTGTAACCGGCCTTTTCCAGTTGAATCAACTCAGCGCGGACCTGAGCGCGGGTGACCGGCTGGTTCGATTGCGCAAAAGCCGCGAGCGGCGCAGTGATAAGAGCAGCGATAACAGCAGCTTCGATCAGGGATTTCATGACGACTACCTCCAGAGATTGTTTTTTGCCGCGCCGCAAACGCTTTTGTTTGCAGCCAGTGGACACAGTCTAGGAGTCGGCCGACCTAGGGTAAACCCCTAATAAGCGAATTCACTGTTGCTAAAAGCGACACAATTATCACGAAAGGTCATTGAAAGCCCGACAATAAAGCCGAAGCCGGCGCTGTCTCGCCCGACGGCAGCCCCGCTCCGCCGTTTCTGCCGCCTGTCACCTGCCGGTCGTTTCTCGGGCTGACGCCGAATCGCGCCCGATACGTTCGGGAAAAATGCGAAGGCGACTCGAACCCGCATGCGACACAAATCGACGTGATCGACATGTCGGTCTGTTGCAGCAACTCGCGCGCACGGGTGAGGCGCAGTTGCAGATAGAAGTGCGTCGGCGTGTCTTTCAGCGACGCGCAGAACAGCCGCTCCAGTTGCCGCCGCGTCACGCTGATCTCGTCCGCGAGCTGGTCGGGCGTCAGCGGCTCCTCCATATGCTGTTCCATTGCCCCAATCACCTGAATCAGCTTGCGGTTGTGCACGCCGTAACGCGCTGCGATTTCCATACGCTGATGGTCCGAACGCTGCCGGATCCGGCTCACGACAAACTGCTCCGAGACCGCGGAAGCCAACGCTGCGCCATGCTTGCGGCCGATCAGGTCGAGCATCATGTCGATCGACGCCGTGCCGCCCGCGCAGGTGATGCGCCGCGCGCCGATTTCGAACAGCTCCTGGCTTGCGTTCAACGAGGCATAGCGCTCGCGAAAGGCCGACAGCGCCTCCCAATGCACTGTCACGCTATCCGCACCGCTGAGGAGCCCGGCTTCCGCGAGAACGAAGCTGCCCGTATCGATGCCGCCGAGCGTCGCGCCGCCGCGCTCGAGCCGCTTCAGACAATCGCCGAGCTCACGCGTATAGCAGGCGAGCGGCTCGAATCCCGCGACCACGAATACCGTCTGCGCCGCGTCGACGTTGGCGATTGCCGCATCCGCATTGATCGAAATGCCGTTGCTGGCAGCGACCGGCGCGCCATCGAGACTCAGAATGCGCCAGCGGTAGAGATCGCCGCGAAAGCGGTTCGCCACGCGCAATGGCTCGACCGCCGACATGAAGCCGATCGCCGAGAAGCCAGGCAGCAGCAGGAACGACATATCTTCGGGCATCGTGCACAGACTCGATCAGGAACTTAGGGGGGCACTTAGTGGCACTTAGGGGCGCTCAGAGGTGCATGAGGGACACAAACCTCGGGCGCCACGCGGGGATTCCGGGCGAGCGTAGCAAGCAGCGCGCGATGCGGCAAGGCGCACCAAAATTCACCGGCCCCGTCGATGCTGCACCGCAATGACGACCGATGCTGGTTTTCCCTCGTTGTCGCATGGGAGCAAGAACGGGTCGCAGACGGTCGCTTTGGCGGGAATATGGGGCATTAACGTTACGTCACTCGTGCAGTGCGGACGATGCACAGGTCCAGCTCAGTGCATGACTCAATATCAGATCGCGCAATGCCGCACCATGCGGCGCAAGTCCGGAGGCCGCCCTGCTTTGCTCGGCGCGGCTGTTTCGAAACACGCTGTTTAACGTGTCAGAAGAGGGAACGTCATGAAGTTACGCGTCAAAGCCTTGCTTGCCTGTCTGGTCTGTCTGGCGGCCGTCACCGCCGCGTCGCCGGTCCTCGCGCAGGATCCCGACACCTGCCGCGCGGTGCATTTTGCCGACATCGGCTGGACCGATATCACGTCGACCACCGCGCTCGCGTCGACCGTATTCGAGGGGCTGGGCTATCAGCCCGTGACGACCGTCGCATCGGTACCGATTTCGTTCGCCGGCCTGAAGAGCAAACAGCTCGACGTGTCGCTCGGCTACTGGTGGCCCGTGCAGGAAAAGGCGATTGCCCCCTTCGTCGAGTCGAAATCGATCCAGGTGCTGCAACCGCCTAACCTGACCGGCGCTAAAGCGACCTTCGCCGTGCCGAGCTACGAATACGACGCGGGTCTGAAAACTTTCGCCGACATCGCGAAACACCGCGACCAGCTCGACGGCAAGATCTATGGCATCGAACCCGGCAGCAGCGCGAACGCGGCGATTCAGAAAATGATCGCCAGCAATCAGTTCGGCCTCGGCGGTTTCAAGCTGATCGAATCGAGTGAAGCGGGCATGCTGGTGTCGGTGGATCGCGCGATTCGCGAGAAGAAATGGGTCGTGTTCCTCGGCTGGGAACCGCATCCCATGAATATCACAATCGACATGAAATACCTCACCGGGAGTGATGGCGTATTTGGTCCGAACGACGGCGAGGCACGTGTCTATACGCTGACCTCCCCCGACTATCTGACGCGTTGTCCGAACGCGGGCAAGCTCGTGAGCAATCTGCGCTTTTCGACGCAACTTGAAAACGTGGTGATGCAATCGGTGATGAACAAGGAGAAGCCCGCCGATGCCGCCAAAGCGTATCTGAAGAAGAACCCGCAGGTGCTCGATGCATGGCTTGCCGGCGTGAAGACCTACGACGGTAAGGACGGCTTGCCGGCGGTGAAAGCCTATCTCGGACTTTGATGGGGCCGCCTAGGTGGGGCCGCCTAGGTGGGGCCGCCCAGGTGGGGCCGCCCAGGCGGACCGCACAGGTGTGCGCGCCCGGTCGGCCGCCGCCTCAATCCATCGAGTTGCACATCTCAATCCACAGGAACCAGCACGCATGAACCATGAAGTCATCGTGACCTGCGCGGTCACCGGCGCGGGCGATACGGTCGGCAAGCATCCGGCCATTCCCGTCACGCCGAAGCAGATCGCCGAAGCCGCTATCGAAGCCGCAAAGGCCGGCGCAACCGTTGCACACTGCCACGTGCGCGATCCGAAAACCGGCCGCGGCAGCCGCGACCCACAGCTATATCGCGAGGTTGTCGACCGGATCCGCTCGTCGGGCACCGACGTGATCATCAACCTGACGGCGGGCATGGGCGGCGATCTCGAGATCGGTCCCGGCGAAGATCCGATGCGCTTCGGCGCCGGTACGGACCTCGTCGGCAGTTTGACGCGGCTCGCGCACGTCGAGGAACTGCTGCCGGAAATCTGCACACTCGATTGCGGCACGCTCAATTTCGGCGACGGCGACTACATCTATGTGTCGACGCCCGCGCAATTGCGCGCCGGCGCGCAGCGTATCCAGGAACTTGGCGTAAAGCCGGAACTGGAGATCTTCGATACCGGACATCTATGGTTCGCGAAGCAACTGCTCAAGGAGGGCTTGCTGGACACGCCGCCGCTGTTTCAGATCTGCCTCGGCATTCCATGGGGCGCGCCCGCCGACACCACGACGATGAAAGCGATGGCCGACAGCCTGCCGCCTGACGCGCAATGGGCCGGCTTTGGCATTGGCCGCATGCAAATGCCGATGGTCGCGCAGGCGATGCTGCTGGGCGGTCACGTGCGCGTCGGTCTCGAAGACAACATCTGGCTCGATAAAGGGGTCCACGCAACGAACGGCACGCTGGTGCAACGCGCGGTCGAGATCATCGAACGGCTCGGCGGCCGCGCGCTGACACCCGCCGAAGGCCGCAGCAAACTCGGCTTGCCCGCGCGCGGCGAGCGGCAACTGGAACGGCGTGCGGCGGGACAGTACGCATGAGCATGCCGCTTGTCCGTTGCGAACGGATAGCGTGCGCAGCGGTACCTGAGAACTCATAGGCAAAGGAAATATCAGCAATGGCAGTGATCGTCGATATCAAAACATTTGCGGCAATCGGCGCGGGCGTGATCGGCAGCGGCTGGGTGGCGCGCGCGCTTGCGCATGGGCTCGACGTCGTCGCCTGGGACCCTGCTCCCGGCGCGGAAAAACAGTTGCGCGAAAACATTGCGAACGCGTGGCCGGCGTTGGAGCGTGCCGGTCTCGCTGCGGGCGCGACTCCGGAAAGGTTGCGTTTCGTCGCGACGATCGAAGCCTGTGTCGAGCAGGCGGACTTCATTCAGGAGAGCGCGCCCGAACGCGAGGAATTGAAGCTCGCGCTGCACGAGCAGATCAGTCGCGCAGCAAAGCCGGACGCGATCATCGCTTCGTCTACTTCCGGCCTGCTGCCGAGCGATTTCTACGCACGCGCGGTGAATCCGCAGCGTTGCATCGTCGGCCATCCGTTCAACCCGGTGTATCTTCTGCCGCTCGTCGAAGTGGTGGGCGGAGAACTCACCGCGCCGGCAACCATCGACGCCGCGATGCGGATCTACAAGTCACTGTCGATGCGGCCGCTCCTCGTTCGCAAGGAAGTACCCGGCTTTATCGCCGACCGTCTGCTCGAAGCGTTGTGGCGCGAAGCGCTGCATCTGGTCAATGAAGGCGTGGCGACTACCGGTGAAATCGACGACGCGATCCGCTTTGGCGCAGGCATCCGCTGGTCGTTCATGGGCACGTTCCTGACCTACACGCTGGCGGGCGGCGACGCGGGCATGCGGCACTTCATGCAGCAGTTCGGACCGGCATTGGAGCTGCCGTGGACTAAACTGGTAGCGCCGCGCCTGACCGACGAACTGATCGATCGGGTGGTGGCCGGAACCTCCGAACAGGTTGGGCCGCGCTCGATCAAGCAGCTTGAACGCTACCGGGACGATTGCATTACGAGCGTGCTGGCAGCGATCGAGGAAGCCAAAGCCCGGCATGGCTTGCTTCCCGCGGAGTGACGCGGCCGGGTGCCGGCAAGCATACCGCTGTGCAGGCCGCTTGCGCTCCCGCAGCGGCCCATGCAACTCATATTGATGAAGGAGACGTTTGCCCATGCCGGATCACGCTCCACTGCCCTGCTATCGCGATACCGTGCGCGCCGAATGGGTCGATTACAACGGGCACTTGCGCGACGCGTTCTACATGCTGATTTTCAGCTTCGCGACTGACGCGTTGATCGACGTAATCGGACTGCCCGATCCGGTGCGCAAGGAACGCGGCCGCTCGATCTATACGCTCGAAGCGCATATCAACTACCTGCATGAAATCAAGGAAGGCGCGCAGGTTCGCGTCGATATGCGCGTGCTTGGGCATGATGCCAAACGGCTGCACCTTTACCTGGAGATGTTTGCTGACGATGGCGCCGAGCCGGTGGCCGCCGGCGAACAGATGCTGTTGCACGTCGATACCGGCGGTCCGCGCGCTGTTGCCTTCGACCCCGACGTCGAGGGCCGTGTTCGAGCAATGGCACAAGCGCATACCGCGTTGCCGGCGGCCAGGTTTGCGGGCCGCGTGATCGGTTTGCCGGTCAAGACGCCACGCAATGAAACTGAGGGCAGCAAGCATGCTTGAACCGGAGATCGCCGCGTTCATCGAACGAACCGCCGCCATCTATGCAGGGCATTCCACGTCCCTGCCGCCGAGCGAGCAGCGCGCGATTTACGAGCGCTATGCAGCAGCGCTCACGCCACCTTTGCCCGCCGACGTGATCGCCGAAGACGCCGTGTTCCAGGCGAGCGCCGGGCATCCGATCAGACTGCGGCGCTACCGGAATCGTGGAAAAGCGAGCGGGACGCCGACCGGCACCGTCCTGTACTTTCACGGCGGCGGCTTCGTACTCGGCTCATTGGAAAGTCATCAGATCGTAACCGCGCGTATTGCCGCGGACACCGGGCTCGATGTGATTGCGATCGATTACCGGCTAGCGCCTGAACACCGCGCACCAGCCGCCCACGACGATTGCCTTGAACTTACGCTAGCCGCCTTGAACGGCCGGCTGCCGTTTGACTCGCTAGCGGGAAGCACGCTGCAACTGGCGGGAGACAGTGCCGGCGCCAATCTTGCCGCCAGTGTCGCCATGCGGCTACGCGACGACGGTGTTCAGGGCGTACGCGGACTTGCACTGGTTTATCCGATGCTCGGCACCGAGCCGCAGATGCCCGCGCGGGAAACCGAAGCGCACGCGCCCATGCTGACGCTGGCGGACGTGCATGCGTTTCGCGATCTATATTGGGGCGAACACGGGAGTGACCACGCGCCTTATCCCGCGTGGACGATTCCGCTCGATGCAGCGCGTTTCGACGCACTGCCGCCAACGCTTGCCGTCGGCGTCGAACACGATCCGTTGCGCGACGATGCGAGAGTATTTGTCGAACGCGTCAACGCGGCCGGTGGACAGGGCCGGCTATGGATCGGAACGGGCCTCGTGCATGGCTGTTGGCGCGCGCTCGAGTCGAGCCCCGGCGTGAAGGCATTGCATCGCACGGTCTGCCAGTTTCTAGGCGAGCATTCCGCCCTCTCGTGATGTCGTTGGACGGGATCGGATGAAGCGGGTCTTGAGTACAGCCGTTGGCCTTCATTCGCGGGTTGCCCCGTTCACGCCTCACGCCTGCGCCGCCGCGCCACTACGCCTGAACGAACTGGCAAAGAACAGTACCTGGTATTGCACCGCATTCGACCAGTACTCCCATGTATGTCCGCCTGGCCGCTCCGCGTAGTCATGCGGCACGCCCAATTCAACCAGCCGTGCATGCAGCATCCGGTTCGACTGAACAAGCGAGTCATTCACGCCGCAATCGATCGTCAATGCAATATGCGCGTTTGCCAGACTACGGGCGTTTTCGACGATCGCCTCGTTGTTCCAGAAGTCGGCATGACGCGCCGGATCGCCAAACACCTCGTCGATGCCTGGTTCATCCTCGCACCCGCGGGGATCGACTGCCCCGCTAATACTGCCCGCGGCGCCAAATTCGTCGGGTCGATGCAGCGCGATATGCAAGGCGCCGAACCCGCCCATGCTCAAGCCCGTAATCGCGCGCGCCTGGCGCGTCGCAATCGTGCGGAAATGCGTGTCGATATAAGCGACAACTTCAGTGCCTATATAGGTTTCGTAACGGCTGCGCGGATCGACGGGGCTATCGATATACCAGCTCTCGTGACCACCGTCCGGCATGACGAGGATCACGTGATAGCGGTCGGCGAGCTTGCCGATATGCGAATTCGCGGTCCAGTCGGTATAGTCGCCACCCGAGCCGTGCAGCAGATAGACGACCGGGAAACGATCGCCGGCTTTGCCATGCGTGTATTGGTCCGGCAGCACCACGGTCGCGTCGAACGACTTATGCATGGCCGCACTGGGAATGGCCACGACCCTGGACTGAAACGCCCAGACCGGGTTGGTGAACAGCAGCGTCAGAATGAGCCAGAACACACGAGTCATTTTCATGGTTTGTCGCTCTCCCCTTTCTATGTGTTCGACGAACACTGTCTGGCATCTGGCGGCAAAACGCTGACAACGACTCTAACAACGACGACTTACAACCAAATTTCAGCGAAGCATACGGTTCTGTCAGCCTCGCGCCACTCCCGGCGAGCAGGAGCGGCCCAAGCCGAAGCGCGATGCGGCGCGGCTCCCTGCAAAGCGAATACAGCGACGGCGACGCGTCTATTCAACGTGTGCTGAAAAACCCACCCGGCCCGGTGCAACGTCGGATCGCAACGTCAGCGCCGGAATGTCGTACGCCCCGCCGTTCTGCGGGCGAAATGCGATCGGCTTGGTGTTCCACAGGTCATCGAGCCGTTGTCCGAGCGCGTCGCAAATCTCCGCGAACCTCGCTGCATCGATCCGGCTGGTCCGATGAACGACGAACGGCGGCAACACGTCGAAACCGGGGTAATACAGCACCCCATGCTGAATCGGAAACAACACGTCGTCGATGGGTCCGTTGATCCCTCGCGGGCTGTAGTGAGACTCCCAGCCCCCGGTTGTCACCATCAGCATGGCCCGTTTGCCGGCCATGGACCCTTCCCCGTAACGGTCACCCCAGCGTGCGTCGGAGTGCTCCCCCACGCCGTACGCGAAACCATAGGCATAGACACGCTCCACCCAGCCTTTCAGGATCGCGGGCATCGAGAACCACCACAGCGGAAACTGCAGAATCACCGCATCCGCCCACTTCAGCTTGTCCTGCTCGAGTGCGATGTCCTGGCTTTGCCGCCCGTCGCTATAGGCGCGTTTCGAGTCGAGAGAAGGATCGAAACGTGCGCCGGGTTGCGTATCCAGGCTGTCGTTTGCATCGAGCGACGCTTTCCAGTTCATGGCGTACAGATCGGAGACCTGAACGACGTGCCCGGCGCCCTCGAGACGTTTTACCGAAAAATCCTTGAGCGAGCCGTTCAGCGACCGGGGTTCCGGGTGTGCATAGACGAGAAGAACATTCATGACCTGAGCTCCGTTAAGAGAAAACAGTACGATAGGTCTGTGTCCGGTATATTGGAAATGAATTGCCGATATGTCAGGTATTGCCATGAATAATCTCAGAAGACTGGACCTCAACCTGCTCGTCACGCTCGATGTTCTGCTATCGGAACATAACGTGACCCGTGCGGCGGAACGCCTGAACTTTTCTCAACCGTCGGTGAGCGTGCATCTTGCCAAGCTGCGGGATATCTTTGGCGACCCCTTGTTGCTGCCGGGACCTCGTGGCATGCGTCCCACCGCGCGAGCCGAGGAACTGCGTGAGCCTTTGCGCCAGGCGCTCGACGCACTCGAGCACGCGGTGGCGCCGGCCAGCCCATTCAATCCGGCCGAAGCAAACCATACATGGCGCGTGGCCGCTACCGACTACGCCGAATCGACGATTCTGCTACCCATGCTCGCCGGTTTGCGCGCGGCGGCGCCTGGCACCCGGCTGGCGATCGTGGAAGCTGTCCCACCTCGCATCGCGAAGCAGGCGGAACAGGGCGATATCGATCTGGCCTTCCATACCAGCGAAGGCGCGCCGCCCGGATTACGCCGGCGGGTGCTGTTCAAGGAGCGCTACGTACTGGTAGGCCGCGCCGATCACCCGCGTCTGAAGCGACGGCCAACGCTCGCGCAGTTCTGCAAACTGGAGCATGTGATTGTCTCTCCGGACGGCGGCGGGTTTAGCGGCGTTACGGATGACGCGCTAGCCGAGGTGGGTCTCGCGCGCAGGGTCGTGCTCTCGGTCCCGCACTTCCTGTTCATGAAGTCGGTTCTGGCGGACACCGACCTCGTGGCGATGCTGCCTGCGCGCCTGGTGCGCGGCAACAGTGCGCTCAAAATCGTCGAGGCGCCGGTTGAAGTGCCGGGTTACGAAATGGCGATGCTCTGGCATGAACGCTCTCATCGCGACCCGGCGCATCAATGGCTGCGGGAGTGCATCGCGGAGTCAGTGGCAACGTGAAAAGCGCGGAGGGAGCTCCGCCGCCTAGGTCGAGGTCAGCGCAATGAACGGTTGAAAAAAAACGTGTGTTGCCGCGTGCGCGGCAATCGCCACGCTTAGGCCATGGCGTCGGTACAGGTACGCCCACAAGATACCCGGCGCAAAAAAACGCAAGGTGTCGTAGACAAACGTGGAAGCGTGAAACGGCACATTGATCGCCAGGTTGAGTGCATGCGCAAGGATCAAGCCCAGCCAGTACGCCCCGGGCGTAATCGCACCGTCATGACGCCATACGCGGCCGATCAGGAACACGAATACCGAGCCGAAGAAAAGCTGATAGACAATGCCCTCGTTCAAGCTGCGTAATACGTAGTAAATCAAACGTACCCACAGCGAGATGCCCGGCAAGGATTCCGCACCATTGCCCGTCAACTGCGCGCGAAAAACGACATCGAGAAGCAGCAGATATGCCGCGACCAACACGCCGGCAATGAGCGAAACCCACATGGGATGCCTCAGCCCATGTGGCATGATTTCAAGCCCGCAACGCCACGCGCAGTAGAGTCCGGAGACGCCAAAAGCGAGCATTGACAGCACTCGCACCGCGGGGGGATACACGCTTGCGTGAGCGAACGGGAAGAACGGCGGTACGAACGCGGCAATTGCGGCGCCGGCGGTCAACAAAGCGGCCAGAACTGTGTCACGCGCAGTGATGCGGTCAGCCGTGAAACTCGGCGCGGTCTCTTTCATCGTATCCCCAAGGTCGGCGCAGAACGGGTTGAGCCACGCTTGTACCACCGTTTGCGCCTGCTTTGCTATCCGGGTCTATTTTCCCTCATGCCTCGCGCCGATCGCGTCCAGTTCAGCGAGCGCATCGTCGGTCAGACTCAAGCGTGCCGCCTGCATGTTCTCGCGCAAATGTCCGAGCGACGAGGTGCCCGGAATCAGCAGAATGTTGGCTGAACGGTGGAGAAGCCATGCAAGCGCCACCTGCATGGGCGTCGCACCGATCCGTCGCGCGAGCGCGGACAGCGCCGAGGACTGGATCGGCGTGAATCCGCCCAGCGGGAAGAACGGCACATAAGCAATCCCCTGTCGCGCCAGTTCATCGATCAGTGCGTCGTCTTCGCGGTGAACCAGGTTGTAGTGATTCTGCACGCAGACAATCTCCACGAATCTCTGGGCCTCGGCCACCTGCGTTGCCGTCACGTTGCTCAAGCCAATATGGCGAACCAGCCCCCGCTGTTGCAGTTCAGCAAGCGCCGCGATCTGTTTTTCAATCGATCCTTCGGCGGGTGCATGCACGCTGCCCATGATTCGCATATTGACGACGTCGAGTGCGTCGACGCGAAGATTGCGCAGATTGTCTTGAACCCCGCGTTCGATATCTTCCGGTTCGCTCGCCGGCAACCACGCGCCATCGTCACCACGGACCGCACCCACCTTGGTGACGATCAGGAGGTCGTCCGGGTAGGGATGCAGCGCTTCGCGAATCAACTGGTTGGTGATGTGGGGGCCGTAGAAATCGCTTGTATCGATGTGATTGACGCCCGATGCCACCGCTTCGCGCAGCACCGCGATTGCCGCGTCACGATCTTTGGGCGGTCCGAATACGCCGGGGCCGGCCAGCTGCATGGCGCCATAGCCCATGCGCTGCACTAGATGGCCGGCCAGCGGAAAAGTGTCCGTGCGATTGAAGTTCGACATGGTGCGCTCCTTGATGTGAGGGGTTGAGCGGCAGTATGGCGACGATTGCACTGTTCGATAATCCGGTCTAGATTGCACGGGTTGTTAAACATTTTGAACAATGACCATGGAATTCAACGATCTTGCCGCCTTCGTTTCGGTCGCCCGTGCCGGCGGCTTTCGCGATGCCGCGCGCGTCAGCGGCGTCTCGGCGTCCAGTCTGAGCATTGCCGTGCGCCGTCTCGAGTCGAAACTCGGCATGCGCCTGCTCAACCGAACCACTCGCAGCGTGGCCCCAACCGAAGCGGGACTGCGTCTGATCGAAAAGCTCACGCCCCTGTTCAGCGAAATGGAAGCCGCGCTGGACGTCCTGAACCGGTTCAGAGACAAACCGAGCGGCACACTCAAACTCAACGTCCCTCGAGCGCCGCACGCATCGTGCTGCCGACCGTCATCCCCCGGTTCCTCAAGGCCTATCCGGACATACGCGTGGAAGTTGTGGTGGAGGACGGCTTCGTCGACGTGCTGGCAATCGGCTGCGACGCAGGCATTCGCTATGACGAGCGACTCGAGCAGGACATGATCGCGATTCCAATGGGGCCGCGTGTGCAGCGTTTTGCCACGGCCGCAGCGCCGGACTATCTCGACACCCATGGCCGCCCCGAACATCCACGCGACCTGCTCGCTCACGCATGCCTGCGTGGTCAATTTGCCGGCGGCGCGACGCCGACCTGGTACTTCGAGCAGAACGGCGAGGTGCTCCAGGTGAATCCGTCGGGACCGCTCCTCGTGAGACCGGGCGCGGCAATCGACCTGGCGATCAGCACGGCTGTCGCGGGCGTGGGGGTGATTCACCTGTTCGAGGACATGTTGCGCCCGCATCTAGATAGCGGCGCCCTGGAGCCTATCCTGGAGCCATGGTGGCAGCGCTTTTCCGGGCCGTTTCTTTACTATCCGGGCCGTCGTCATTTGCCGGCGCCGTTGCGCGTATTTGTCGACTTCCTGAAGGCAGACGGTCACGCAGAAAGTCCGGCATGACGGATGCCCTTCAACGCCGAGGCATCCGTCATGCAAGCTTGCCTCACGTGAGGCAAGCGAAGTCAGCGAGACCGCTCAGAATGCGTGACGCATCCCCACGGTGACGGCCACTTGCGAGTTCGACGACGAAGGCGAGAGCGTATTGATCATCGCGTGCGAGAGCACGGAGTCGGCCGGTGCGCCATGCACGTTCTGATAGACGCCTTCAAGATAGAAGTCGGTGCGCTTGCTGATCGAGTAGTCGGCCTGAAGCATCCCCGTATTCCATCCCGGCGACGAACCGTTATAGGCGCCGTGCGTATAGGTGTAAGCGCCCGACAGGCTCAACGCAGGGGTCAGCGCGTACTTGACGTTCGCTTCGTAGTTGTCGAGACGCAGCGAACCGCTCAGGCTGCCGGCGGAAGGGTCGTTTGCACCGAGGTAAGTGCCGGTTCCGAACGAGAAGACGCCCGAGGCGTTGTCCAGTTGCGTGTGGCTCCAGACGAGGCCGACGGTAGCCGGCCCGAACGTGTAGTTGCCGCCCAGCGACCAGATACGCTGGCGTTGCGCAAGGAAATTCGCGCTGGTGTCGCCCGTGGTCACGGCGCCGCCCGCAGCGCCGCCCGCATTGTTGAATTGCAGATAGCCGGCCGCAAGATTGACGGGCCCCTGCGTGTAGGAAACGCCAAAACCGTATGAACGGTTGTTCGCGAAGCTGCCTGCCTGGTTGCTGAAGGCATACATCGTCTCGAAGGTGACGCCCCTATACGTCGGGCTCGTGTACTTGACCGTATTGTTGACAACGACCGAATTGCCGGCAAGGTTGTCGTTTTCGAACGGATGCGCGGCCATGTTGCCGCCCCACGTGTTGAACTCCGCCGTAAGCGGTCCGACAAGATCGTTCATCACGTCAAACTGGCGGCCGAACGTGAGGGTGCCATACGGATCGCTCTGCAACCCGACCCACGCCTGGGAACCGAAACCGTCGCCGGAGAAAGCCTGAGCGCCGTTATTCAGCAGGAAGCCTTGCTCCAGCTTGAAGACCGCATGCAGGCCGCCACCGAGATCCTCCGAGCCCTTGAGGCCGAACACCGTGTTCTGCGTCGAGCTGCTCACTTCCTGCCAGTTGCTGTGGCCGCCTTGATTATTTGTGTAGATCAATCCCGCGTCGATAAGACCATAGAGCGTCACGCTGCTTTGCGCATGCGCCGAAATAGCAAAGGCGCCCGAGAGCGCGACCACGAGTAAAGACTTTTTCATACTTGTTGGCTCCGTGATTAAGCAGTGGTGAATCTAATCCGCGATGTACGTTCGATACCGCTGGCGAGCGCGCAGATTGACACGAGACACGCGAACGGACAGGCAACGCACTGGCACGCCGGTGCGATGCGGTTGCCATACCGGTTCCACAAAAATTCGATATCGTCGGTTGGTTAGTCGGTTATTGCGTGTGGCGCATTGCAATGACTTGCCAATTGCACTTACTGACTACAGTGTGGTTTTCAATTGGATTACGCGAGCGCGTCTTACGAAGAGCGCTATCGGAAAAGGATAGTGCGATGATAAGACATCGAAAATAAATACCGCGTCAAAAAAATAAACGGGCGTGGTGCCAAAAGTACACTGGTGCATAAGTGCGCCCCGTTAGCGCCACTCGCGGTCGCTGCCGCCGTCGGTGCCGAAAAGGCCAGCTTCGAGTCGGGTTCGTTTGTGATTCCCCTGATGGTTGCCGGATCGCTATGCGTGGTCGGCGCCCTGTCGTGTCTATTCGTGGTCGGTAAGGCCGAGCCGTTGCCCTTGCTTGCCCGTGCCCGAACGGCAAAGATTGCCGGGCAAGGAGCCGCTTGAAGGCGAGCGCCGGCCGCGGTTACGTCAAACCTGCTGTTCAGTTGGCCACGCTTCTGCAAGAGATGTTCCACTGGCAAAAATTGCGGTGATAATGGGGTGGAAAATTCACCCCGACGCACCCACTATGACCGACACACGCCTTAGCCCGCTACGCAAATTTGCCGATTTCGTTCGCGATCAGCGAACCCGCCTGACCGAACAATGGATGAAGACCGTTTTTGGCGATGTCGATCTCGTCGAGGCGGACAAGCTCACGTACCAGCAACTGGCCGATCATCTGCCGGAAATTCTTGAAGGACTGTGCCGCGCGCTCGACGTCGAAGATCTCGAACGCGTCGAGCCGGCGATCGAACGCGATGCGAGACAACACGGCATAGTCCGCTGGCGCCAGGGCTATCGGATCGAAGAGCTCGTCCGCGAACTCGACCTGTTTCACCAGGTGCTCGATGAAGCACTCGAAGAATTCGCGAACCAGGACAGCACATTCACGCGCCGCCACGAAAGCCGGGCGCGGCGCATGGTTGCCGAAACCCTCAGCATGGTGACGCTCACGTCGATCAAGGAGGCGGTCAGCGAACGGGATCGCAAGATCGACGAGTACACCGGCAGACTCGAGCGCGTCAATCACGAACTGATGCTCAAGCAGCGGCTGGTCGGCGATCTCTACGAATCGCGCATGCAAATCACGCGTAGCGTGGTCCACGATCTGCGCAATTTTCTGAACGCGTTTTCGATCGCGCTGCAACTGATCGGGCGCGCGCCCGCAAAAGCAGAGACCGCGCTGGCGTTGGCTACGCGGCAGGCCGCGGATATGAAGCAACTCGTCGACCAGATGGTCGAGTACTCCGTCGTGCTCGGCGACGATACGCCACTCGCAAGCGAACAGGTCGAGTTGCGCGCGCTTTACGATGAACTCGTCGCCTCTTCGCGCCCCGCCATCGAGGCGAAGGGGCTCAAGTTGCACTCGACGTTCGACCCGGCACTATCCGTGGCGACCTCAAATCGTCTCAAGCTCAAGCAGATTGCCGTCAATCTGCTCTCCAACGCAACCAAGTACACGAAGTCCGGCAAGATCGAACTGGCCTTCGCAACGGCCGGCGCGGAGCACTGGCTGATTCGCGTGTCGGATACCGGCGTGGGTATCGCACCTTCGGATGCACACCGGGTTTTCGACGAATTCGAACGCGCTGCGGGCGACGATATTCCCGGCACGGGCTTAGGCCTCGCGATCGTCAAGGAGCTTTGCCACCTGTTGAACGCTCAGATCGACTTTTCGTCACATGAGGGCGTTGGGACCACATTCGAGATCCGCTTCCCGCTGGAGCAGGACAAAACCGAATGACCGTCCATCGGCAATGACAACAAGACCCGGCGATAAGCCTGGGTGTCGACCCTGCACAACAGCTTGAGGCGCAGCCTGGTTTCAAGCCGATCCCTGCTTACGTTTTTAATCCCATCGCGGGGACGATTTTTCTGCAACGGGATCAGGCGGGCCTGGAAATTTAATTATTACGATTAACAAACAAAAACATTTTATTTCGTAATAAATAGCTGATTAACTCAAACCAGCTCCGCCCATAGGCCGATTGACTCACGCGCGCATTGAGGTGCAACTTTCCGAAGTTGCAGTTACGGAAATTCGGCAGCTCCTTGACAAACTCCGGCCGCGTCACCTATTTTTTCTTCTGCCGCCAATATACGAATATCCGATTAAGGAAACACATCCCCAAAAGCATCGGAATATCTAATCCAGATATTTAGTTATTCTACGCATACCGCATAGAGACACAGATCTATGCGCTTTGAAGCATGTTGGTCTCAACCGCTGTACGCCAATGATTCACCGTTAATATTTCGAACTCCGATATATTTTTTCCGGCGCGAGCGGCCTTTGTGAAACGGTATCTGAACCCACCACCAAGGATAGAGATGAAACGAGACGAGCGTTTTACCGGCCATCGCCATTATCGTCAAGGCAGGCTGCCGGCCATGGGAACCTTAGCGGTCGCAATCATCCTTCTCGGAGGCTGCGGCGGAGGAGACGGCGGCTCTTCCTCAGGCACGGCTGTGAACATGCAGCAGACTGCAGCGAATCAGCAACTCACCCCCGAACAGGCTGCCGCGCAAGCATCGAGGGCCAATCAAACCTATATCGATCCAGTCGCCTATTCAGGCAACGCCACAGATGGCCTCGCGCCGGCTCAGGCCTCGGAGAAGGCTGCGATCATGCACTATCAGTGGAAGTTAGGCAAAACGCCGATTAACTACACCACGACCACCGGCCATCTGACGGCCTCCGATGCAAGTGGCAACCCCGAAGCCACGATGTCCTATGTCGCATACACCGCACCGAGTACCAACGGCTCGCCGCGGCCCGTCACGTTTGTCTACAACGGTGGCCCCGGCTCCGCTTCGATCTGGCTGCGGCTTGGCTCGTTCGCGCCGACGCGGGTCGCGACGCCCGACCCGCTGTTCGGGAACTGGCCGAACTATCCGATCGTCGACAATAAGGACAGCCTGATCGACACCACGGATATGGTCTTCATCGATCCGCCCGGAACAGGTCTCTCGGAGGCGATTCTGCCGAATACGAACCAGAAGTTCTGGACGACCGACGCAGACGTCAACATCATGCGTGACTTCATCCAGCGCTATCTGACGGTCAACAGCCGCAGCAGTTCGCCGATCTATCTGTATGGCGAGTCTTACGGCACGCCTCGCACCGACATGCTCGCACTGGCGCTCGAATCGGCCGGCGTGCATCTGACCGGCATCGTCCTGCAGTCGTCAATCCTGAACTATTTCGCGGATGCGATCGAGGCTGTCGCCATTACCGACTCGACGAGCGCACTGGCGTTGGATACGGATACGTTGGCGGGCTATTTCCCCGGCTACGCGGAAGTCGCTGCCTACTATAACCAGGTGTCGCCGGCACCGCTCAATCAGGATCTGTACGCACTCCAGACCAGCCTGTTCGTCACGGCTGCGTACAACCAGTTCAGGCGGTATTCGCAATCGTGGGTGCTCAGTCAACTCGGCATACCGGATGCGCTCGGTACGCCAGTGTTTCCCAGTGCTCAAACGCTTCAGGCGTGGACCTTCCCATCCAGTCTGACCACCCAGGCGCTGCGGGGTTACTTCGGCGCGAACCCGTTCTCGACGAGCCTCCTGCCCGGCACGACAATCGGCCGCTACGACGGACGCGTGTCATTGCCGAATTCGGATCCGCGTCTGCAAAACGATGGGGACCCATCCGACATCCTGATCTCCCAGCCGTTCACTACGGCGCTGGCGACGCAGATGCCCGACTACCTGGGATATACCGCGCCGAACGCGACTTACTTGCCGCTGAACGACAACATCATCAACGTGTGGGACTTCTCGCATGACGGGCAACCCCTGCCCGACACGATCCCCGATCTGCTGGGTGCGCTGACGCTCAACCCGCAACTCAAGGTGCTGGCGGAAAACGGTTTTCATGATCTCGCCACACCGTTCCTGAATACCGAGAAACAACTGGCGCGGCTGCAAACGGTGCCCGGCCTGAAACCGGACTTACAGGTCAACTTCTTCCAGGGTGGGCATATGATCTATCTGGACGACGTCGCCCGGCCGCGAATGAAACGGGATCTGGTGCGCTTCTATCGGGGCACGCCGATTCCGGATGCGCTCGCGCTCTGGACGCTGCCCCCGCCGTGGCGCGACGAGAGCCCCGCCAGTCAGCCGACCGCGACCGCTACAGCGCAAGCCACGGCACCCTGACTGAACTGACGCGATACGCCTCGTTCGCGATACTCTATTCACTCAATCAATGCGAGTCATCATGTCCCTTTTCGATATGTTGCGGCGTGTGTCCCCGTTACTCGTCCTCGGATGCCTGATTGGCAGCGCGCACGCGTTACCGCCGCAAGCGGTGGCGCCAGCCACACCGCCAAGCGGAGCGAGAGGTGTCGACGGTCCCTTCTTTCCTCAAAACCGTGTAGCGCCGGTCGCGCCGTCGACCGGTACGGCCCTGCAGCAGGAAGCCCAGCAACGGCTCGAAGCGCGGCTGGGCGCAAATACGGCCCTTAGCAATGGCGCGGCGGTCACGAAAACCCAGGCCCAGGCCGCGGGGCTCGGCTATGTCGCCAAGCACTTCGACCAGATCGATTCAAGCCACAAGGGGAGTGTGAGCCTGAGCGACGTCAGACAGTATCTTCAACAGCAGGGCCGCCAATAGCCAATAAACCGCCACGAGTCAGTGGCTATGAGTCGGGGCTGTTCCTGGCTGAAACAGCCCTTCTGACAAGCGCGAATGGCCGTTGCGCCATTCGCGCGCCTACCCCGCCCCGGCGCGCTTGCCGGCCGGCAAACATTCACTCATTACGCCGCCGCGATCGCTCAACCCGCGCACCACGATCTCGGACGACTTGCCGTCGCGTCTCGCCAATTCGGCAAGATCGAGCAATGCCGCGTATCTCGTCGAACAATCCTGTCGATGTTCAATCGCTCGATGCGCGCTATACGTTTCAGTGCGAGCTGCGTCCTCTCCTACTGCAATCGCCACACTCATCGCCACGATCATCGCTGCCAGCGTGGCCACCTTGCAAAACGTCCACCTGTGTAGCGCGTTGAAATGTGACCGGGGCGTGCGCGCGTTTGCCTGCCCGCTTATCCACGGCGGACCGGGACGCCCGGCCTCGCCGCCGGCTCCCGCTCGCAGGTTTTCACTCATGACCAGTGGGCCGGCACCCAGATGTTACCCACCCAGTGCCCCGGCACCCACACAACCGGACGCGGCACGGGCGCCACATAAACAACGCGCGGCGCAACATATACGGCTGGCGGGGGCGGCGGCGGTGCATAAACCACCGGAGGCGGCGGCACATACACAACCGGAGGCGGTACGACCACAGCCGGCGGCGGCACAACTACAGCCGGAGGCGGTACGACGGCAACCGGCTTCGGTGCCACCACGACCGTCGTGCTGCCCGTCGCGACCACACCCGTGGTCACCACGGTCCCGCTTGTCGTCACCGTGTTGCCGCGTGTGCCCGTCGCGCTAGTCGACGTCGTCACGACACCCGGCGCAACACGCGTGGCCGTGCCGGAGTGATTCACTGTGCCGCCGTCAGACCCGGTCACCGTGCCCGAACGTGAGCATGAAGCGCCGGCGCAGTTGGTGGACGCCGAATGGTTGACCGTGTTGCCGTTCGAGCCCGTAATCGATCCGGACGACGAATACTGGCCTGGCGCCGTTCTGCTCACATCGCCGGATGTAGTGGCGGTTTTACCGTCCGGTCCGGTAAGGCTGCCGGTATGCGAACAGGTGCCGCCCGCGCAATTGGTGTCGCCGGCATGCTGGACCTGGTTGCCGTAACGTCCGGTCGCCGTGCCTGAATTCGAGAACTGGCCTGGGGCGGTTCGGGTCACCGTGCCCGTGTTGGTCGCCAAACCGCCGTAGGGGCCGGCCACGCCGCCGGCATGCGAACAACTGCCACCGCCGCATGAGCCGTAACGCGCACCGTTGTAAGTGCCGCGTGATGTGTAGGCGGTGCCATGTTGCGACCAGGCAAAGGCCGACCCGCTGCCGAGCGCGAGTACGGCGACGGTTGCACTGAGCGCAAGCTTGCGCAGCGCGCTGCGTGCGGATGCGGCGGTCGTCACGAGGGCCCGGGGTGCGGCGCTGGCCGCAACGATGAACGAGCAGTTTTTCATGGAAAGTCCTTCCTGATTTCGGGCCACTTTTGCGCACTGCGGCGTGGCGACGAACGGACTATAGAAGGACCCGCGGACTTAATCAGCAGCGAAGATATGTCACCCCGTTTCACCGCGGCAGAGGCCCACGGGACGGGGGGTTTCGGGCGGTTCGAACGGGCCGTGACATAGCTCGACATAACTTGCTTGCGGCCAGTGCCGCCGCATGTCGCGTGCAGCGTCGAAGAGCGCGGCGCCCCTGTTCGACACCGCCTGACACTTTTCCGCAAAACGCGTGTCGTAGGCTTCGACAGATACACCGGCACAAACCGCTGACCTGTCACCCGCTTACTCTTCAAGAGGCGCTCATGTCGACAAAACGCGAGTCGAAGTCCAAAGCCAAGGCAAAAGAAAGCACGGCGAAAGCAGAAGGCAAACGACAGTCGTCCAGCAAAACCGCGGCATCCGGCAAAAAAGCCGCCGCACTCGCCAGCGGCACGAAGCAGCCGGCGGAAACTGCCGCCGCCACAGCGCTCCGGCCACGGATGCTGGACAGGCCCGTATTCGCACAGCCTCAACCGACCGCCGATCCAACGGTGTTTCGCGTGCCCCATCCATCGGACGACGCGGCCTACAAGGAAATCGACTTACTCAATGCCGAGCACAAGCTGTTTCCGTTGCCCTTTCCCGCACCCAGAGGCGGCGTAGAGCCCCAGCTCACGCTCGCTGACGTCATGGGCGGCAATGCAACCGCCATCGACAGAATCACAGCCGCCGGACAACTGGTGTTTCATGCGCTGGGAGATTGTGGCAGCACGAAGGGCCCGGCCACCCAGAACGAAGTGGCCGACAAATTGACCGCCGACTTCAATGAAGCCAGTGCCAGCGAGGTGCCGCAATTCGCGTTGCTGCTCGGCGACGTGGTCTATAACTTCGGCGAAGGCCAGTACTACTACGATCAGTTTTACGAACCGTATCGGAACTATCCGGCGCCGATCCTCGCCTGCGCCGGCAACCACGACGGCATGGTGTCGCCCGAGGCGCACGCCGCCAGTCTCACCGCGTATCTGCGAAATTTTTGCGCGGAGAGCTTCGCCGTCACACCCGAAGCCGGCGGCTTGTCGCGCACGGCGCAAATCCAGCCGGGCGTATTCTTCACGTTCGAGGCGCCGTTCCTGCGCGTGCTGGTAATTTACAGCAACACGCTCGAAGATCCCGGCGTCATTGCGGACCCGAGGATCGGGACTACGCAGCTCGACTTTCTCGACGCCGCGCTCAAGCGCGTGAAGGCCGAGAAATTCAGCGGCGCACTGCTGATCGCGAATCATCATCCGCCGTATAGCGCGGGTGGCCACGGATCGAGCGTCGACATGCTGGCGCAGATCGACAAAATCTGCGAAGCCAACGGCGTGTGGCCACATGCGTTTCTTTCCGGTCACGCCCACAATTATCAGCGCTTTACCCGTACACGAAATGCGGACGGCACGCAGATTCCCTACCTGGTATGCGGCAACGGCGGACACGGACTGATCAAGCTCGCCGCGCAAGGGGCGGCCGCCATCCGCGCGCCGCAGATCATGCAGGCGGCGTCGGCCACTACGGACCAGGTCGTCCTCGAAAACTACGACGACACCAATTACGGTTATCTGCGCATTGTCGTCACCGCAGCGCAGTTGCGGATCGAGTATCACTCGGCGTCCGACGGTCTCAACACGAAAGCGCCAAACGACTACGTGACGGTCGACCTCGCCTCGCGCCAGGTGGCGCATTTCGTTGCGCCGGACATGGGGCACCCGAAGGCGGCACGAGCCGTGCGTGCTTTGGTGCGGCGCTAGCGGCGGAATCTCGCGCCGGGGCCCGGCGCCGCTCCTCCTCGTCCGGACGCCCGCGCCGATAATTGCCTCCGGGCGCGTTGCGACTACGATTTTTCGCAAACCTGCGTTTACACCGGATCACCTGTTTTTGCCGGGGCAAAACCATGTAATCTCTCGGTTTTCTTCCAGAACGAAAACAGATGAGTCGAGCGTTGGCGAGGGCACAACTACTACAAACGGGGGCACGCAGGCGCCGCCGCCCTATCGTTCTTCGTTTGCGCTGCACTGTGGTGCTACTGGCGTGCGGGGTCGCCGCCTTCGCACGTCCCGCTCAGGCAGCCGAATCCGCCTGCGGCGCCCAAGGCGGGCCGGCCGGCCGCCCCTCCGTTGGTCTCGTGCTGTCCGGCGGCGGCGCGCGAGGCTATGCCCACCTCGGCGTGCTGAAGGTACTCGAGGAAAACCGCATTCCGGTCGATTGCATCGCCGGCACCAGCATGGGCTCGGTGGTCGGCGGCCTGTACGCGAGCGGCATGACGGCGCAGGACATGCAAAACCGCCTCGCGGGGATCAATCTCGCCGACATCGCATTCGATATCACCGAACGCGCCGATCTGCCGCAATCGCGCCGCGAGGACGAGCGGCTGTATGTGAATAGCCTGTCGCTCGGCTACGGCGCCAATGGTTTCCGTTTGCCGGTCGGGCTTGTCCAGGGCAATCGCCTGCAGGCCCTGTTGCAGGACTGGACCTCCGCCGTGCCTGGCAACGTATCGTTCGACCGCTTGCCCATCCCCTATCGGGCGATCGCCACCGATCTGCGCACCGGCCAGAAAGTCGTGCTCGATCACGGTTCGCTGCCGCAGGCGATTCGCGCCAGCATGGCATTGCCTGGCCTGTTCGCGCCGGCCGATATCGACGGGCGCACGCTGGTGGACGGTGGCATTGTCAGCAATCTGCCGATCGAAACGGCGCGCGACATGGGGGCGAACGTCGTGATCGCCGTCGATATCGGCTCACCGCTGCGGCCGCTGGATGCGCTGGCTTCGCCCGCCGACGTGATGCAACAGATGATCGGCATCCTGATTCACCAGAACGTTGCGCGCCAACGCGAACAGTTGCAACCCGGTGACGTCGTGATCGAACCGGCGCTCGGCTCGCTGAGCTTTACCGATTTCGCCAACGCGAGCCAGGCGATCGCGGCCGGCGCCGCCGCCACGCGCGCGGCACTGCCGCAGCTTGAGCATCTGGCGCTCTCGCCCGCCGACTACGCCGCGTGGCGCGCCCGGCATGGTGCGCCGGCCATGCGTCCGGTACGGATCACGCAGATCGAGATTGCGTCGCAAGGCGCGGTGCCCGAGTCACGCATTCGCAATGCGTTGCATGTCAAACCCGGCGACGTGTACGACCCGACCGCGCTCAACAAGGACTTGCTGGCCCTCTCCAACACCGGCGACTTCGCCAGCGTGAGCCAGCAACTCGTCGACGACGGCGACGACCATAAACTCGTCATCTCCGCGCAGCAGAAGCAATGGGGGCCGAATTTCCTGCTGTTCGGACTCGGTCTGTCGAGCAGCTCGACAGACGAAGGCGGCTTCCGGCTGCATCTCGGTTATCGCCGGCCGTGGCTCACTTCGTCCGGGCTCGAAGGACGCGTGGACGGCACAGTCGGTAGCGACCTGATCGACCTGCACGCCGAGTTGCGGCAACCGTTGTCCACTTCCTTCGGCTATTACGTCGCGCCCTATGTCGAGTTTCAGCGCCGCTACGCCAACCTCTACGACGATTCAGGCAACATCAAGGTTACGCAATACCTGTTGCAGACCGAGCGCGCCGGGCTCGACTTCGGCATACCGCTTGCGCGTCTCGGCGACTTCCGGATCGGCGTAGCCTACGCGCACGGCTTCGCTTCGCCGCAATATAATTTGCCGCTGGACGACGGTACGCCTAACTCGCCGCTGCTGTTTCCCGATATTTACGGGCGGCAGCTTAGCGCGCGCGCACGTCTCGTGATCGATCAACTCGACGATCCGCTGTTTGCCCGCAAAGGTTATTTCGGCGAACTACGCGTGGAACGTTCGTTGTTCGCGGGCAGCGACAGCTTCACCGAGGTATACGGCAAAAGCATCGTCGCGGCCAGTTATGGGCGGCACAGCATCAACGCGAGCATCGAAGCGGGTAACGACTTCGGCGGCACCAACCTGACCAATCCGTTCGGCTTCACGCTAGGCGGCTTCCAGCATCTGTCGGCCTATGCCGCGGACCAACTGTCCGGCAATTCCATGCTGTACGGGCAGGTCACGTACATGAATCAGCTCGCTGTCTTCAACGCGTCGCCGATTCGCGGCCTGTTTGCGGGGCTGAGCATTGAAGCCGGCAACGTCTGGAACCGCGATTCCGAGTTCGGCAGCGGGCCGCTGAAGCGCAGCGTGACGATTTTCACCGCGTTGACCAGCTCCTTCGGGCCGATATATCTGGGTATAGCGTTCGCGCCGAGCGGCCGCCATAACTTCTACTTCCAGTTGGGCCATACCTATTGACGCTGCCCGGAACAGCGCATTTCACGCCACGGTCCCCACCGGCCAGCTCATTTCGAAGCGCGCGCCGCCGAGCGTCACGGGATCGGTGACGGCAATGCGGCCGTGGTGGGCGCGCAGCACCTGTTGCGTAATAGCCAGACCGAGACCATAGCCGCCGGTCTGACGATCGAGCCGCACGAAGGCATCGAAAATGCGCGCCCGCTGGTCGGGCGGCACGCCTGTGCCGTCGTCTTCCACGTAGATTTCCACGTTGCCGTGCCTGACGCTCAGGCCGACCATGATTCGCGACTGCGCGTACTTACTCGCGTTGCGCAGCAAGTTTCGCATTGCGTAAGACATGAGGCGCTTATCCATGACAACGCGGAGCGACGGGTCGACCCCGGTTTGCGCGATCAGTTGCTTGTCCGCGTACAGCAACGTGGCATCGGTGATCTGGCTGTCGAACCATGCCGCAAGCGCGGTCGATTCGAGGTTCGATTGCAGCGAGCTGTATTCGAGGCGCGCGTAGGTCAGGCTCATGTCGATGAGCTCGTCGAGTTCGGTGACATCCTGGCCGATGCTTGCCAATGCGCTGTTGTATTCGGCCGCGGAAGCGGGTTCGCGAAGGTTCTCCAGCGCGAAGCGCACGCGGGCGAGAGGCGTGCGCAGTTCATGGGAGATGCCGTTGGTGAGTTCGCGCTGCGCGGCGATCAGGCGTTCCATGCGTTCGGCCAGCGCGTTCAGCGTACGCGCCAAAGGCCCGATTATCACGCTATGCGATTCGCGGGCACGCGTGTTGAAGCGGCCGCCGGTGAAGTCGATTGCGCGTTCGCGGACCATCACCAGGTCCAGCCAGACCGGACGCATCCAGCGGTAGGCGGTTATTGCCGGCAGCAACAGCGTGACCAATGCAATGGGTATCGACGCCTGTGCCGTTGCCAGCGTTTGCCAGATCGACGGCGATGTTTTAAGCGCGAGGCTCAGGGTGGTGATCGATGCCAACAGCACTAGCGCTGTTAGCGTTAGCAGGCGCAGGTAGACGCGCAGGTACAGTCTCGACCAGCTCGGAATCCGGTCTGCCCGCGTGTCCGTCCACGAGCGGCGGAAACGGTGTAAGCGCCACCTGACGTAGCGATAGGGGCTGAGTTTCTTTTGCTCCGCAGCAGGTGGCATTTCTTTCTTCTCTTCGCTTCTTTTGATGCGGTTGTGGTCTATCCGGAGCGCTGCTAGACCCTCTGCACAAATGCCAGAGTTTGCTCCGCTACCCTTTCACGTTCGTTGTCCAGTGTGATCATGTGATAGCTGTCGGTCAAGCGCACGAGGGTCACCGAGCGGCTCCCCAGATTCTCGCATACGAATTCCGCGGAACGGATGCTCGTCACCTCGTCTTCCTCCGAATGCATCACCAGGGTTTCGCACGTTACGCGGCCCAGCGCCCGCTTCACCGCGAAGCGCATCCAGTCGACCTGCTCGATCGCCGACAGCGGCACGTACGGATAGTGAACGCCGCTGCCCTTCTGCACATGGCGACGGATCAGGTTGCGAATACGCGCGTTCTTGATGCCGAACGGCTCGCCCTCCGGAACGCGAATCAGATGACGCAGCCCCGGCACGCAGTACATCAGATAGCGCAGCGGACGCAGACGTGAACCGCCCCAGCCGTCGAGGAATAACGGCGGCGACAGCAGAATCAGGCGCCCCGTCGTCATGCGCTCGCGCGCACTCAACATCAATGCGAGCAATGCGCCCATCGAAATGCCCGCGACGTCCACACGCTCGTAACGCGCTATCAGCTCGCGGTACGTGTGGCTCAGCAACTGCATGTAGTCGCTCAGCGTCACCCGGCTCAATGCGTCAGGGTTCGAGCCGTGGCCCGGCAGCGACGGCAAATGCACGTCGTAACCGATCTGCTCGAACTTGCGGTCGAGCGCGCCAAAATCATGGCGCGTGCCACCCAAACCGTGAATCATCAACACGGCATGGCCGGAAAGTGGGGAAACGCGAGCGGACATCACTAAGCCTGTGGTTGCACAAGCCTGCGATCCTAATCATCCGCGCCTTGCATGACTGTCGATTTGCTACCGCATTTGTGGAGTTTTGTCGGCCGATTTTTCGACGTATTACTCAATCGAAACTCAATGCCCACTCACTTTTGACCCCGGCTGCCCCTCCGTGCCGGCTACAGCAAACGCCTTCAGTCCCACGCCAGCTTGCTGAACTGATAGCCCTTGCCGCGGACCGTTTTGATGCGCTGCGGAGTACCGGAGTCGTCGTGCAGTTTGCGGCGCAGCTTGGAAATGCCGCCGTCGATCGTGCGGTCGAGGCCGTCGAATTCGATACCGCGCAGCTGCCGCATCAATTCGTCGCGGCTCACCACTTCGCCCGCGCAACTCACCAGTGCCCAGAGCAAGTCGAACTCTGCCGAGGTCAGATCGGGCAGGCTGCCGTCCGGCAGCTTGACCGTGCGGCTGGCCCGGCTGATCTCGAACTTGCCGAAGGCGTAGCTCTCGGGTTGAGCGCTCTCCGCCGGCCGCGTGGTCACGCGGCGCAGTTGCGCCTTGATGCGCGCCAGCAGCACGCGTGGTTCGACCGGCTTATGCACGTAATCGTCCGCGCCGAATTCGAGGCCCAGCACCTCGTCGAACTGCTCGTCACGCGCTGTCACCATGATGATCACGCCGTCGAATTGCTCGCGCGCCTCGCGGCAAATCTGAAAGCCGTCCTTGCCAGGCAAGTTCACGTCGAGAATCACCAGGTCCGGGCGGCGCTTGAAAATGGCCGGCACGGCGTCGTTACCGTGCAGCACCGTCTCGACCTCGTAGTCGTGTTTGCGCAGGTAACCCGCGACCAGCGCCGACAGGCGGTCATCGTCTTCGACAAGCAGAATCCGGAATGGCATGGGACGAATCGTTCAGGGCTAGTTGTTTCAGTAGCGGCGGGCAGCGGCGGCTGCGGCATAGCGCGGTGCACGGCCAGCAAGCGACTGTGACGCGCCGGATACCTATCCGCACAGCGCGGACCGGCCGGCAACGGCCGCACGAGCCGGCTCGACGCACAGCATAGCTGATGCGCCGCACATCTTGCGACACGCTAAACAAAACTCGACAAACGCACAAGTAATTCGACACGGACACGTAACCCGCGCGACTAGCATCCGCTCCGTTGAAGTAGCCAAAGGATTTGCCATGTCGACTGTCTCGAACGATGGAAGCCGCACCCGCTCGCCGTGGTTCACGCGCGCCGTTGCCTCCTTCGCGGTCATCCAGCAAGCCGCCCATTCACTCTACCCCGGCACCAGCCTGTTTCATCGCTGGCGACGCGTGCGCCTATGGCTGCGCTCGCTGATATCGTGGCGCTCCACGCAAATATGGCTCAAACGCTGCGCCATTTCGCCCTTGCACGATCTGGTGAAACGTCACCCCACCGCGCTTGAGCGCATGCACCGGCCGTTCCTCCATACCCGCTTCAGCCCGCGCGAACGCCTGACGGCGAGCCTCGATCACCAGGCACTGACACAGCAACGCGTGCCGCAACTCGCCGCGCGGATCGCCGCGGTCGGCTCGGCGACGATCGCATCGTTCGGGGTGGGCGCCGAGCGCTGGTATGTGTCGCTCGAGTCGATTGAACAATTCCAGAAGGAAGGCGACTGGACCCTGTGCATCCGCGATGCGCGCGACAGGCGCATTGTTTCCTGCACGTTCAGTCTCGCCTATCTCGGCGGCAAAGTGCGGCGGCCACGTCTTTGCATCGGCTCCGTGCAGGGGCCGGACACGTCGGTCAACGGCCGCGAGCTGTTTCGCGCGCTCACCAAGCGCTGGTATGGACTGCGGCCGAAAGTGCTGGTGGTCTACCTCGCGCAATGTGTCGCCGCAGCGCTCGATGCAGGCGGCACCTTCATCGTTTCCAGGCAGGCACACATCTACGCCAACTGGCGTTACTGCCTGAAAAAGCGTCGTGTGGCCGCCGACTACGATCGCCTGTCGATGGAATGCGGCGCGCTCGCGCGCTGGAACGGCTGGTTCGTCCTCGCACCGCCGGCGCGCTACCTGGCCGAGCGTCAAGGTGACGATACCGGCAACGCGACCCGGCGCAAGCGTTATGCATTGCGAAGCACCCTCGCCGCCCAGATTCGTCGCAGCGTCACCGCAAGCACAACGGAACGACTCCGCGCGCCTCGCTTTATCGCCTGAATTCATTGCGATTTTTTTATTGACAAGACCTGCGGCAAAACGGCACACTCGATCTCATGTTGACGCACACCTCCCTCCCCGTCGCGATTAAAAATCGAACAATGCATGCCATCATCGGCAGGCATTTGGGAGCACGTGCGCGTTAGCAGTCTGAATCTGCAAACAAGGACCCAAAGGCCCCGCCGGTAACGGAAGGGGCCTTTTGTTTTATGGGTGCTCCGTCCGCCGGCTCGATGACGGAGAGCAAGATGGATCAGGCAAGCCCGCAATGCATGGATGACGACTCAAGTCGGTCGGCGTGTCGACACAACGAGGGTCTTCCGAAGGTCGTACTACATTTTTCCGTAGCACCAGGCGCCACGCTGACATGGCGTGTCGACGCCGACAGCACACTCAGTGTGCAAGGCGCGCGCGTATGGCTCACGCGCGTCAACTCGCCTTACGATCATTGGCTAGAACCGGGCAACGAGTTCCGGCTGCGCCGCGGCGAACGTGTGTGGCTTAGCACGGATAGCGAACGCGGCGCGCGTGCGTCGTTGAGTTGCGCGCTGCCGGCCAAACGTGGTTTCGTGAGGCGTTGGCTGGGATGGCTTGCAGGATTGGGACTGGAGGCGCCGGCGGCTCGATAGCGTGTCCAGAGACGACTCGATGATCGAACTTTCGTACCGTGGAAAAGCAAACACCCCTGCAATGAGGGGTGTTTGCCGATCTGCCATGCCTAGCCAGTTACTGCGGCGTCACCTGCACGGCCGCCGCCGAAACGAATACCGCGTGGATCGTATCGCCAACCTTGACGCCCTTCAGATCGACGTCAGGTCCGACCTCGAGCGTTTGCGTCTGATAGGCGCCGCGCAGCGTGACGAGGCGCTTCTTGTGATCGATTTTCTGCACGGTGGCCAGCACTTCGACCTGGCGCGCGGATGCAAAGCCGCCCGAGGCCGGCGCATACACCTGCGTATCGACGCGCGCACGAATACCCTTGTCCGCGCCGGTGACCTTATCCGCCTTCACCAGCAACGCATTCTTGTACAGGACATCGACCCGGTCGCCGATCTGCAGCTGATCGAAACCGGCGACCTGCTGGCTCACCAGCACGACTACCACGTTGCCGGCCGGCCCTTTGAGCGTGAGTGTGCGGGTGCCCGGATCGATACCCACGATCTGCGCCTTCAGATGCACCGGTTGCACCTCGCTGACGATGCCTTGCGCGGCACTCGCCATCGCGTCCTGTGCCCACGCCGGTTGCGCGGCGGCGAAAGCCGCCACCATCAATGCTGCTCCAATCGTCGCTGCCTTCATCATTTACGCGCTCCTCGATAAATTGTCCAATCTGGCGCCATGGCGATCTGAAACCCCAGGATGCCGATTAACGCCACGAATGCATCCAGCTTCAGGCGTTCACTTATTAAAGCGGTGCAGGGCGATGATTGTACATGCCTTACAAGAAGCTTCGGTCGTTTATATTGCGATTTTCAAATCAGCGAACAGCATGATGCGAAATCCCGCAGCACGGCCTCGCAGCGGTCTCAACCGGTTGACAGCAGCGCTTCAATCTCGCCTGCCATCCCTATACGGCGAGAATGCATAATATGCACACAGCATTAAACGCATACTGCATGACGAGGGGACTGGTCATTATTATTTTCACCGACGGCATTCGTCACGATGCAATCCGAATCGGCCATTAGCAACGATTAAACACACATTCAATTACCGGTGCGTCCAAACCGAGGGCAGAAATAAAACAGCCCCTTTGCGTGAGCAAAGGGGCTGTTCATGGTGTGGCTGCAAGATGTTATACGCGCAGCCTCGACGCTACAGACGTCGCTGCACCGCTGCGCCGATGCCAGACCGTTACACGCGCTCGATAGCGATCGCGATACCTTGACCGACGCCGATACACATCGTGCACAGCGCGAAACGGCCCTGCGTGCGATGCAGTTGATACATCGCAGTGGTCACGAGGCGCGCGCCGCTCATGCCGAGCGGGTGGCCGAGCGCGATCGCGCCGCCGTTCGGATTCACGCGTGCGTCGTCATCCGCGACGCCGAGCGCGCGCAGCACGGCAATACCTTGCGAGGCAAACGCTTCATTCAGTTCGATGACGTCGAACTGGTCGATGGTCATGTTCAGGCGCGCCAGCAACTTCTGCGTGGCCGGCGCCGGGCCGATGCCCATCACGCGCGGCGCAACGCCGGCCGTGGCGATACCCAGCACGCGTGCACGCGGCGTAAGGCCAAAACGCTTCGCGGTTGCTTCGTTCGCCAGCAGCAAAGCCGCCGCGCCGTCGTTCACGCCCGACGCATTGCCGGCCGTGACCGTGCCGTCGGGACGCACCACGCCTTTCAGCTTGGCGAGCGCTTCAAGACTGGTTTCGCGCGGGTGTTCGTCCTGCAGTACGGTAATCGGATCGCCCTTCTTCTGCGCGATCGTCACGCCGACGATTTCCTGCGCGAGCGTGCCGTCACGCTGCGCGCGTGCGGCTTTCTGCTGGCTGCGCAGCGCAAATGCATCCTGATCGGCACGGCTGATCTTGTAGTCGGTCGCGACGTTTTCGCCGGTCTCGGGCATCGAGTCGACGCCGTACATCTGCTTCATGAGCGGGTTCACGAAACGCCAGCCGATCGTCGTATCGAAGATATCGGCCTGGCGCGAAAACGCGCTGCTTGCCTTGCCCATCACGAACGGCGCGCGGCTCATGCTTTCGACACCGCCGGCCAGCATCAACGCGGCCTCGCCCGACTTGATCGCGCGCGCGGCAATGCCCACGGCGTCCATGCCCGAACCGCACAGGCGGTTCACCGTCGAGCCCGGCACATCTTGCGGCAAACCGGCCAGCAATAGCGACATGCGCGCGACATTGCGATTGTCTTCACCGGCCTGGTTCGCGCAGCCGTAGATCACGTCGTCGATCGCGCTCCAGTCGACGTCTTTATTGCGCTCCATCAGCGCCTTGAGCGGCACCGCGCCCAGATCGTCGGCGCGAACCGACGACAGCGAACCCGCATAGCGGCCGATCGGGGTGCGAATCGCGTCGCACAGGAATGCTTCGGTCATGTGATGTCTCCAGTTGATGTGCTGCGTGCGCTGTGCCGCCAACGGATGTCCGCTAGCAGCACGAGCCGGCTGCTCCGCAGCATCGGCCCGGCGAGTGCAATGGGAAACGGCCGCATGGCAGCCGTCGTATCAATTCAGCTTAGCGCAGGATAGTAAACGATGAGCCGGGAGTGGCGGTCATTTGTTCTATATACGAACACACGGTCATATATCGAACAACTAGCTGCGATGATAGGCGTGTCGCGGAAACCATGTCAAGCAAAGCCGGTTCCGGACCAGGGAATACGCGGGGGCGTATGGATATGAAGATTGACGTGCCCGCGCCGGGAAAAGTGCCCTTGCGCCGGCCTGCACGCGGTTTTGAATCATTCTGCGGCCTACGGTGCTCTCGCCCTTGCAACAGCGCCCCCGGCACAGGCCGTTATTAGCGCACTAGCGGATCGAAATACCCTCGTCGGCGATATAACTGCGAATCACATCAGCGAAACTGCGGTCTCCGCTCAAGCCCAGCCGTTCGGCGCGCGAGGCGTCCCACTGGCCCGGCCAACTGCCGACAATCTTCTCCACCCGCGCATCCGGCGCCCATACGATCCGCCCCGCAACCTCTTCGCCCGCCACGTCGCGCAGCGCTGCCACCATTTCGTCGACGCTCACCGAAATCCCCGGCAAATTCAGCGCGCGCTGGTTGCCGAGCGCGGCGGAATCAAGCTCGAGCCCGGCGATCAGACTTTCAATCGCTTTGCGCGGCGACAACAGCCACACACGCGTCGAGCCCGCTACGGGGCACACGGCGGTTTCGCCGTTCAGCGGCTCGCGAACAATGCCGCTCGCGAACGACGACGCCGCCGCGTTCGGCTTGCCCGGTCGCACGCTGATGGTAGGCAGCCGCAGCACCCGGCCATCGACGAAACCCCGCCGCGTGTAATCGTTGAGCAACAACTCCGCGATCGCCTTCTGCGCGCCGTACGACGATTGCGGATTCAGCGCGGTATCGTTCTGCACGACCTCGGGCAGATCGCCGCCATACACGGCCACCGAACTCGTGAACACCACTCGTGGCGTGTGCCCGCGCTGCCGGCAGGTTTCCAGCAGCAAGCGCGACGCGTCCAGATTGATACGCATGCCAAGATCGAAATCCGCCTCGGCCTGTCCGCTGACGATCGCCGCAAGATGGAAAATTGCCGCGGTACTGTTATCGATCACGTGATCGAGCACGCCGCGCTCGGCGATATCGCCCACTTCCGAACGCACGCGCGGGTCACCGAAATCGCTTCCGTGCACCACGTCGAGCAGCACCAGCTCGGTAATCGCTTGTGGCCGGCCGCGCTCGTCTTTCACGACGCCGCGCGTCAACAGTTCACGCGCGAGACGCTGGCCAAGAAAACCCGCACCGCCGGTAATCAGTACTTTCATGATGGGCTCCGTCCTCAGTTCTTATCAGCGCGCGACGTTCAGATATGGTGCGAGCCAGCCGAGTCCCGCCGATGTACCGGCCCGCGGCCGGTATTCGCAACCGATATAGCCGTCATAGCCCAGCGTGTCGATCAGATCGAACAGATACGGATAATTCAGTTCGCCTGTATCGGGCTCGTGGCGTTCCGGCACGCCCGCAATTTGAATATGGCCAATGCCTCCCATATCGCGTTTGAGCTTCACTGCCAGGTCGCCTTCGACGATCTGGCAGTGGTAACAGTCGAACTGCACCTTGAGATTCGGCGCGCCCACTTCAGCGCAAATTGCCTGCGCGTCGTCCTGACGGTTCAGAAAGAAACCGGGCATATCGCGCGTATTGATCGGCTCGATCACGACGGTGATGCCGTCCCCCTGCGCGGCCTTGGCGGCATAGGCGAGATTCTTCAGATACACCTCGCGATGCCGCGCGCGCGGTTGATCCGCGCCGATCAAACCGGCCATCACATGCAGCTTGCGATTGCCGAGCACACGCGTGTAATCGAGCGCGGTTTCGATGCTGCGGCGAAATTCGTCTTCGCGGCCCGGCAGCGATGCAATGCCGCGTTCGCCTGCCGCCCAATCGCCGGGCGGCGCATTGAAGAGCGCCTGATTCAGACCGTTCGCTTCGAGCCGCGCCTTGATGTCGCCGGCACGAAAATCATAGGGGAACAGAAACTCCACGGCCTTGAAGCCGTCTTTTGTCGCAGCGGCGAAACGGTCGAGAAACGCGTGCTCGTTGTACATCATGGTCAGGTTGGCGGCGAAGCGAGGCATGGCGGAAACTCCCTGGTAACGGTTTGGATCGGTGCGGAAGCATTCAATGAACGTGAGCGCCGGGATCGCCGGAATGGGCGTCTACCAGCGCGCGCCGAACACCTTCCGAAGTTCTTCAAGCGCCGCCTCGTCGAGCGGCGCGGGGCGTGGGTTGGTCATCAGCCAGAGACGCGCGGTCTCTTCGAGCTCTTCAAGCGCATACGATGCATGCGCCACTGAGCGCTCCCACACCACCGGACCGAGCCGCTCGAGCAGGACCGCGCGAACCGTGCCCGCGAGCGCGGCTATCTGCTCGGCCACTTGCGGGTCGCCGGGTCGTTGGTAACGGATCAGCGGGACGTGGCCCACTTTCATCACGTAGTACGGGGTGATCGGCGGCAGAACATCGTTGTCGTGCCAGACGCCGGCGAGCGTCAAGGCAAGCAGATGCGTCGAATGCGTATGGACGATGCCGCGCGTTTCATCGTTGCGTGCATAGATGCTCCGATGCAGCGCAAGCGTTTTCGACGGTTTGCCGCCGGATACCGCGTTACCGTGCAAATCGACCTTGGCGATATCGGCCGGATCGAGCCGGCCGAGGCAGGCATCCGTCGGCGTGATCAACCAGCCGTCGTCAAGGCGCGCGCTGATGTTCCCCGCGCTGCCCACCGTATAGCCGCGTTGATAGAGACTCGCACCGGTCACGCAGATTTCTTCGCGCACGCGTGCTTCGTTCGTCGTGTGAAGTGCGGGCGTGCCAGTCATGGCGTAGCTCCGTCGAGGTGGCGCAGCGCCTTTTCGAAAAAGTCGACTGTGCCGAAGTTGCCCGATTTCAAGGCGAGAGCGAGCGGCTCGGCATCCGTCGTTGCGGTGGCCGGCACACCCGGATCGATCTGCGCGCCGATCCGCAACGTGCGCACGTCGAGTGCCTGCACCACGGCACCCGAGGTCTCGCCGCCCGCCACCACGAACTTGCGCACGCCGCGCTCGCGCAAACCACGTGCGATCGACGCCAGCGTGGATTCCACCAGGTGCCCCGCTTCGTTGACACCGAGTTCACGCTGCACCGCTCTGACTTCGTCGGGCGTGGCAGTCGCGTAGATCAGCACAGGTTCGTCTTTATCCAGGTACGGCTGCGCGAAGGCCAGCGCCTGGTCGACCACCGCTTCACCGCGCGCCGCCGCAAGCGGATCGATGCGGAACGCCGGCCGTCTCTCGCGCCAGGCCGCCACTTGCGCATTGGTGGCTTTCGAGGCGCTGCCGGCCAGCACCGCCGACAATCCTTCGACGCTCGGCAATTGCGCGGCATCGCCGCGTTCGGCGAGCAGGCCGGCGCGACGAAAGTTGCCGGGCAGACCTAGCGCTATACCGGAGCCGCCCGTGATCAGCGTCAGGTCGGCGCATGCCTCGCCGAGTACGTGAAGATCGGCATCCGATACCGCATCGGCGATCACCATGCGCACACCGTCGCTGCGCAATGCGTCAAAACATTCGCGTATCGCCGACACGCCTTTAGCCACGGTGTCGTAACGCACGAGGCCGACTTTCGAGCCGGTTTGCCTTTGCAGCACGCGCACGAGATTCGCATCGCGCATCGGCGTGAGCGGATGGTTCTCCATCCCCGCCTCGTTCAGCAATGCATCGCCGACAAACAGATAGCCGCGATAAATCGTGCGGCCATTCTCGGGAAACGCCGGGCAGGCAATCGTGAAAGCCGTTGCGCCGGACTCGCTGGACAGCGTATCGAGCAACGCATCCGTGACCGGACCGATATTGCCGGCGTCGGTCGAATCGAACGTCGAACAGTATTTGAAGAAGAACTGGCGGCACCCTTGCTCGCGCAACCAGTCAAGCGCGGCGAGCGATTGGGCGACGGCGTCGGTGGTGGCAATCGTGCGCGATTTCAGCGCGACGACCAGCGCGTCGGCTTCAACGACATCGTTCGACGCGGGCACGCCGATGCTCTGCACCGTGCGCATGCCGCCGCGCACCAGCATGTTGGCGAGATCGGTGGCGCCGGTGAAATCGTCGGCGATGCAGCCGAGCAGCGCGCGTCTGGGCGAAGTGGTCATGGCAGACTCCGCGCTTACTTCGCCGCCGGCAAGTCGATGCCGGGGAAAATCTTGATCACCGCGGAATCGTCTTCGCCACCATACCCCGCGCTCGACGCCATCATGAACATCTGATGCGCCGCCGCGGATAAAGGCAAAGGAAACTTCGAGCCGCGCGCGGTATCGAGCACCAAACCGAGATCCTTGACGAAGATATCGACTGCCGAGAGCGGCATGTAATCGCCATTCAGAATATGCGGCACGCGATTCTCGAACATCCACGAATTGCCCGCGCTATGCGTGATGACCTCGTACAGCGCATCGGGATCGACCCCTTCGCGCAAACCGAGCGCCATCGCCTCGGCGGCCGCGGCGATATGCACACCCGCCAGCAACTGATTGATGATCTTCACTTTCGAACCCGCGCCGTGCGCCGAACCCAGCCGATAGACCTTGGCGGCCATTGCGGCCAGCACATCCTCGCATGCGGCATAGGCCGTGTCGGGGCCCGACGTCATCATCGTCATTTCGCCGGATGCGGCGCGTGCGGCGCCACCGGACACCGGCGCGTCGAGCATCTGCAAACCAGCCGCTTCGATACGCTTGCCGAGCGCGATCGCGAAGTCCGGTGCGACTGTCGCGCTCGCGATCACCACGCTGCCGGGTTTCATCGTGGCGACCGCACCTTGCGCGCCGAACAGCACCGCTTCGGTTTGGGCGGCATTCACGACCAGCGTGACGACCACCTCGCATTGCGCGCCAAGCTCGGCCGGCGACGCACAGCCGACACCGCCTGCCGCAACGAACACTTGCAGGATTTCGCTGCGCAGGTCGCACGCGTGAACCCGAAAGCCCGCGCGCAACAGCGAGCGCGCGACGCCCATACCCATCGCTCCGAGACCGATAACGCCGACGTTTCTGGACATGCTTGACCTCTAACCTGGTTAGCCCTATGCACCCCGAAAGAACCTAATCCGGGGCGCCTCAGCTCAGTTCAACAGATACCTGCTTCCGCAAGCCGCCGCGCGGCATTGTTCATATGGGTGCTCGCCGCATTGCGCGCCGCCGCGGCATCGCCCGCCCGGATCGCCGCGACGATAGCCGCGTGCTCTTCACGCACCTGACGTGAGAAGTCGTCGCGCAGCGCCTCGTTGCGCCGCGTCACCACGGTGCCGGCCTCGAGGTACTGGTTCAGGAAGACGAGCGTCTTGAGGAAATACGGATTGCCGGTGGCGACGGCGATCGCGCGGTGGAACGCGATATCTTCGGCGACACCGCTCTCGCCTTCGGCCACCGCTTCGTCGATCTTCGCGAGGGCGGAATCGATCGACACCAGGTCCGCGTGGCTGCGGCGCAGAGCGGCTTCCGCCGCCACCTCCGCCTCGATCGCGCGCCGCAGCGCGAGGATTTGCAGCACCGAGCCTGCTTCAACCGCTTCCGCATAGTCGATGCGCAGCGGCCGGATCGCGCCGTGCGCGGCGATGAACACGCCGCTGCCCTGGCGCGGCTCGACCACGCCTTCGTTCTTCAGCCGTGAAATCGCCTCACGGATCACCGTGCGGCTCACTCCGAACTGCTGCGCCAGCACCGCCTCGGTCGGCAACTTGCCGCCACGCGCGAAAGTGCCTTTGTCGATCTGCCTGAGCAACTGCTGCGCGACGGTATCGCTCAGTGCGCGAACAGGAATCTTCTCGAACATGGGATGTCCCGATAGATCATGTTGTCGGGTCATCATACAAATTTACGAACCTGGCGGCATCCATGCAAACCCTCGGTTCGCTGCCCATCATGGATAGTGGCTCGATGGCCCAAGCGGCCGGCGCGCGGGTGTCTCGCCCGCCACCGTGGCGCAGCGGAATCAGGCCGTTTCGCGCTCGACGATCTGAAACCCGACGTCGGTCACCCTGGTGTTGCTCTCGCCGCCCAGACGATCGAGCAGGCAGCGCGCGGCGGTGAGTCCGATGCGGGTACCGTCCACACGCACGGTGGTGAGTTGCGGCGTGGTTTCGGCGGTGAATTCGAGGTCGCCGAAACCGCAGATCGACAGTTGCGACGGCACGCTCAAGCCGAGCTGTTTGCTCGCGCCAAGCACGCCGAGCGCCAGCAGATCGGAACCGCAAAATACCGCGTCGAGTTGCGGCGCCTGTTCGAGCAGCGTCGGCAGTGCGGCTTTGCCGAGCGCAACCGAGCTCGGCGGCGACACCAGCACCTCGGCGACGTTGTGAATGCCCGCCTGTGCAAGCCGGTCGCGAAAACCGTCGCGGCGAGCGCGTGCGCGCTCGTCGTTCGCCGACACGAGGCCGGGTGCCCGCACATTGCGTTGCAGAAAGTGCCCGGCCACGGCGGCGCCGATCTGATAGTGCGAAAAGCCGACCAGCATGTCGATCGGCGTATCGGTCATATCCCAGGTTTCGACGATCGGCAGGCCCACATTGCGCAAGCGTTCACGCAAAGAATCCGTATGGGCAACACCGGTCAGCAACACACCTTCCGGACGCCGGCTCAGCACCGCGTCGAGCAAGGCCTCTTCGCTCGAGTCGCTATAGCCGCTCAAGGCCAGCAACACCTGATAACCCGCGCGCGACATGGTCTCGCTGAACACCTGGATCGTGGTGGAAAACAGCGAATGGGAAATGGTCGGCACGATCGCCGCGATCAGCCGCGAACGCGCCGACGACAAACCGCCCGCAAGGCGATTGGGTACATAGCCGAGCTTCTGCACGACCTGCCGCACGCGTTCAAGCGTTTCGGGCGCGACCGTTTCGGGGCTATTGAAAACGCGCGATACCGTGATTGGCGCGACGCCCGCTTGCGCGGCGACATCCGTGATGCGCAGACCCTTGGCGCCGCCACGCAAGCGTTTCGCTGGCGCCGCCTCCGTCATATCGGGGCTGACAACGGCGGGAGGCTTGTGATTCGGCATGGCTCGGTGGCTAGGTGATGGGTCGCGCGTATTGTAGACCGCGATAGAGCGTCCGCAGCGAAACGCTCCAACGTGCCGGGCGTACCGGACTGGAAGGACCCCAAAGCAGGTCTACTCGGTCACGGGCAGATGGCTTTGCGCGATGGAGCCGCTTCGATTACGGCGCAGGATAAACAACGTGACGACGGCAAACACCAGCAGACAGGTCGCCGGAATCAGCATCGGCGTCTTCACGCTGCCCGTGGTTTGACGCACCCACGGCACCAGATTCTGCGCAACGAAGCCACCGATATTGCCCAACGAATTGATCGCCGCGATGCCCGCCGCGGCACGCGCGCCGAACAGGAACTTCGGCGGCAGCGTCCAGAAACACGGGATCAGCAAATACATGCATGGCGCGCCGAAGCAGAGCGCGGCAAACCGCAGGGTGTTGGTGGGCAGAAACACGGCGCTCAGGAAACACGCGACGCCAAGCAACGCGGACACAAGCATCGCGACGATGGCGCGATTGCCGCCGCGCAGCTTCGACGGCAGCCACGCCAGCACGACAGTCGCCATCAGCCAGGGAATGATGTTCAGCAAGCCATTGGTCGTATTGCTGACGCCGAAGCCTTTCACCAGCGTCGGCAGCCAGTAGCTCACGCCATAGACGGAAATCGACAGCATCATGTAGTAAAGCGCCATGCCGATCACTCGCGGCTCGGTCAACACGCTCAGCAACGAGGCATGACCGGCGTAGCGTGCCTTCATCTGCGCGCGTTCCCCGTCGAGCGTATCGGTGAGCCATTGTTTTTCGTCGGCGGAAAGAAACGCAGCCTGTTTCGGCGAAGCCGGCAGCAGGCGCAGCACGATGAAGGTCAGCAGAATCGACGGCAGACCCGTCACGATGAACACAAGCTGCCAGCCGTGCAGTCCCGCGAGGCCGCCCTTGTCGAGCAGCCAGCCGCAGATCGGCGCGCCTACCATGTTGCCCAGACTGCTGCCGACGGTGAAATAGCCGAGCATGCGCACGCGATGCCGCGACGGAAACCATAACGTCAGGTAGTAAATCACGCCCGGGTACAAACCCGCTTCAGACGCACCGAGCAGGAAACGCAGCACGTAAAACATGGTTGCGTTCTGCGTAAACGCGAGAAGTATCGTGACGACGCCCCACGTGAACATGATGCGCGCCATCCAGCGAGGCGCGCCGTACTTGTGCAGCAGCACGTTGCTCGGCACTTCGAACAACAGATAGCCGATGAAAAACAGCGACGCGCCAAGCCCGTACGCGACTTCGGACAGTCCGAGACTGCCGAGCATCTGCAGCTTGGCAAAGCTGATATTGGAGCGGTCGATATAGGCTACGAGATAAAGCACGCCGAGCAGCGGCATCAAACGGAGTGCCAGGCGATTGATCAGACGCGATTCGTCGATCGCCGGTGTCGTGATATTCACTATGTCTCCTGCGCTCGCGCCGTTCGCGCGAGCAATGGCTATTTGACGGCTCGAACCAGCGTCAGCGCGTTATTGTTTTTGTGCGCGCCATTGCGCGTAAGCAGCCAGTGTTTCCTCGTTCGGCGGATACGTGCCGCGCAGCGGCCGGCCGTCTTCGATGCGCTGCGTGATGAACGCTTCAAGTTGCTCCTGCTCGGTGGCGTCACGGGCGATTTCAGTTGCCATTTCGCGCGGCACGATGACCACGCCGTCCACATCGGCCACCACGATATCGCCGGGATACACCGGCACGCCGCCGCAAGCGATCGGCACATTCATATCGACCGCATGGTGCCTCGCCAGATTCAGCGGCGCACTCGCGCCGGCACACCAGATCGGCAAGCCCAGTTCCGCGATCGTGCCACTGTCGCGCACCGGGCCATCCGACACCATGCCGGCGACGCCACGCTTCGCCAGACGCAGCGCGAGAATCGAACCCACCGACGCGACCGCGCGCTCGCCACGGCAGTCCTGCACCAGTACGCTGCCAGGCGGCGCCGTTTCCACGGCTTTGCGCTGCGGATGATCCGGGTCCTGAAACACGCCAACGTGGTCGATATCCTCGCGAGCCGGGATATTGCGCAGCGTGAACGCCGGGCCGACCACATTCGGCGCGCCGGGCGCCGGTTTGACGAGTGGCGCGACGCCTTGCAGGAATGCGTTGCGCAAGCCGCGCTTGAAAAGCTGCGTGGTCAGCGTGGCCGTGCTGACGTGCCGTAGCTGTTCGAGCGTGGCCTCGCTGATGGCGATGTCGGGTGTGGTCATGAGAAGTCTCGATCGAGTTAGTGGATCTCGGGTTCGGTGCGCGTCGCAGCCGGCGCGCCTGGCTCAAACGGCGCGGCCTGTGCCTGACTTTGCGGCGCGCCCGGGTTCACGGGCTCTTCAAGGAAGTCGAAGTCGCAGCCCTTGTTGGCCTGCGTCACGTGCAGTTGATGCATCACGCCGAATCCACGCTCGAACGGCCGCTTGGGCGGTTGCCATGCGGCCTTGCGCGCCGCGAGTTCCGCATCGCTCACTTCGACGTGCAAACGCCGCGCCGGCACGTCCAGCTCGATCATGTCGCCGTCCCTGACGAGCGCGAGTGGACCGCCCACGAACGACTCGGGTGCCACGTGCAGCACGCACGCGCCATAACTGGTGCCGCTCATGCGCGCATCGGAAATGCGCACCATGTCACGCACGCCCTCTTTCAACAGCTTTTGCGGAATCGGCAACTGGCCCCACTCAGGCATGCCCGGCGCACCTATAGGACCCGCATGCTGCAGCACGATCACTGAATCGGCTGTGACGACCAGGTCCTCCGAATCGATGCGCGCCGCCATGTCGGCGTAGTCCTTGAAAACCACCGCAGGACCACGATGTTTCTGCAGATGCGCTTCCATCGCTGCGGGTTTGATCACCGCGCCGTCCGGCGCCAGATTGCCGGTCAGCACCGCGAGGCCGTCGCTGGCGACAAGCGGATTGCTACGCTTGCGAATCACGTCGTCGTTGAATATTTCCGCGCCCGCGATGTTCTCGCCGAGCGTCGTGCCATCGACCGTCATCTGCGTGCCGTCGATCAGGTCGCCCAACTCGACCAGCAATGCGCGCAGGCCGCCGGCGTAGAAAAAGTCTTCCATCAAATACTGGCCTGCGGGACGCAGATTGGCGAGCACGGGTGTAATGCGCGCCAGTTCGTCAAAGCGGGCCGTCGTCAGATCGATGCCAGCGCGACGCGCCACGGCAACGAGGTGCACGATTGCGTTCGTCGAGCCGGACATGGCCAGCACGGTGGTCACCGCGTTGTCGAACGACTTCGCGGTCAGGATGTCGGACGGTTTCTGATCGGTCCACACCATCTCGACGATGCGCTGTCCTGTCAGCGAGGCGAACTGCGCATGCCGCGAATCGACCGCGGGAATCGACGAGAAGCCGGCCAGCGTCAGGCCGAGCGCTTCGGTGGCGCTGGTCATCGTCGACGCGGTGCCCATCGTCATGCAATGGCCCGGCGAGCGCGCGATGCCGCTTTCGATCCCTTTCCACTCTTCTTCCGTGATCTTGCCGGCGCGCAATTCGGCCCAGTATTTCCACGTGTCCGAGCCGCTGCCCAGCGTGCGGCCGTTCCAGTTGCCTCGCAGCATCGGCCCCGCCGGCAGATAGATGGACGGCAGATTCATGCTGATCGCGCCCATCAGCAAACCGGGCGTGGTCTTGTCGCAACCGCCCATCAGCACACAACCGTCGAACGGATAGGACTTCAGCAACTCCTCGGTTTCCATCGCGAGGAAGTTGCGGTACAGCATCGTGGTCGGTTTCTGGAACGGCTCGGCGAGCGTCATTACCGGCATCTCGACCGGAAAACCGCCGGCCTGCCAGATGCCGCGCTTCACTTCCTCGACACGCTGCTTGAAGTGCGTGTGGCACGAGTTGATCTCGCTCCATGTGTTGACGACCGCGATTACCGGCTTGCCCATGTAATCCGACGGGTGATAACCCATCTGCGCGGTGCGTGAACGGTGGCCGAACGAACGCAGATCGTTCACGCCGTACCAGCGGTAGCTGCGAAGCTGCTCAGGGGTTTTGCGGGTCGATGACACGGACATCTCCATGGTAGCGATACCATCGCGCTTCAAGGATTGGAATCCGGCGAAGCTTCTTGGTGGTATGCATGGTAACGCTACCATTCGAATAACGTCGCTAAGGGATTCCACTGATGTGGGCTGGCGTCGGCCGGCGTGCATCTCGCATCGGCCCGTTCACCGCAGGTGAAGGTGCCGAACGTGTCGACAATTGCCGCTTGCTGCCGTCGAAAGAGTACGGTCATCGCTTTTTCGAACGACTGAACGTACGGCGACGAGGCTGTCGGATCAGCCAGCGCTTCTCGCACGGCGGTGGAGTCGTTCTTTTCTTGCGAGGGGTTGGGGCAGCACATACACATTCAAGGTGAAATTACGTCACCGATCGGCGCATGGAAGGGAAACAGATGAGGCGCCGGGAGCAAGAAACCGCCGGCTTACCGCGGCCTATACTGTCGGCGAGCCAAGCCCGTTTTTTGTTTGGCGAATCAGAAGGCTTAAGTTATCGTCACGCCTTTGCACCGCATCGCGCCGGCCGAGCCACGCGAGTGCCGTGCGCCCTTCTTCGAACGCATCTTTCAAGGTCCATGAGCAAAGCCCTGCCGCCGTCTTCCGCCGTTCCTGACAACGCCGAACCGGCCTCGGACAAACCGGGCGACTCGTATGTGCAGTCGTTCGCGCGAGGCCTCTCGGTGATCCGCGCATTCAATGCCAGCCGCCCCGAACAGACGCTCACCGACGTCGCCGCGGCCACCGGCCTGACACGCGCCGGCGCACGCCGCATCCTGCTGACGTTGCAAACGCTCGGCTATGTGGAGGCCGAAGGCCGCCTGTTCCGCCTCACGCCGAAGATTCTCGACCTCGGTTTCGCGTATCTGACCTCGATGCCGTTCTGGAATCTCGCCGAACCGGTGATGGAAAACCTCTCGGCGCAGGTTCACGAGAGCTGCTCGGCGGCGGTGCTCGATCGCACGGAGATCGTCTACGTGCTGCGCGTGCCGACTCACAAGATCATGACCATCAACCTGTCGATCGGCAGCCGCTTGCCGGCGTATTGCACGTCGATGGGCCGCGTGCTGCTGTCCGCGCTCGACGACGAAACACTCGACGCGACCCTGAGTTCGGCGCCGCTCTACGCGCACACGCCACGCACGGTGACCGACAAGGAAGAGTTGAAAAAGCTGATCGCGCAGGTGCGCCGCCAGGGTTGGGCGATCGTCGATCAGGAACTGGAGGGCGGCCTGATTTCGTTGTCCGCGCCGATTCGCAACCGCCAGGGGCGCGTGATCGCGGCGATGAATATCAGCGGCAACGCTCAGCGTAATTCGGCCAAACAGATGGTGAAGGCGTTTCTGGAGCCGTTGCAGGAGGCCGCGCAGACCGTCTCGGAGATGGTGGCGCGGCGCGGCTGATTTGATTGCACGCAGGCGCTGTGATCAGGGCGCGCGTTTCTCTCGCGCGCGCCGATCCTGGCGGAAGCCCCACGGAGGGGCCGCGCGATCAATCGATCGGTTTATCGGCAGTCTCTTTCAGCATCGACACCGCAATCAACGACACGATCACACAACCGGCCACATACGCGGCCGGTGCCAGCTTGCTGCCGGTCAGTTTGATCAGCCACGTCGCGACCAACTGCGCGGTGCCGCCGAATACGCACACGCTCAGCGCATACGCGATCGAAATGCCGGTGGCGCGCACACGCCGCGGGAACGACTCGCACATCAGGGCAAATTCCGACGCCGATCCCATCGAGTAGAACAGCAGCATCAGCGCGGTCGCCGACATGATGACGGGCAACTGCGGAAAGCGGTTGATCAGCATGAAGGACGGAAACAGCAGCAGCACCAGCACGCCGCGCCCGAACAGAATCGGCCGCTTACGGCTGCCGATACGATCGGACAGCATGCCGAACAACGGACACGTAATGAGCATGACGAGCCCCGACGCGACGCCGACCAGCATCGACAGCGACATCGGCAGGCCGAGCGTGTGGATCGCATAGGTCGGCATGTAGAAGGTCAGAATGTAGGTCGAGACCGTGCCGCCCATGACCGTGAGCGTAATCAGCAATAACGGCCGCAGATGCGCCGTGAAGAGTTCGTGCAGCACACCGCGCTCGATGGCGTGGCCGTGCGCGCCGACCGGATCGTCCGCGAGACGGCGGCGCAGGTAGATGCCGACCGGCGCGATCAGCACGCCGATCAGAAACGGAATGCGCCAGCCCCAGCTTTCCAGCGAGTCTTTCGGCAAAGCGCCCGACAGCGCCGCCGCGATGCCCGACCCCATCAGCGCCGCGCCGCCTTGCGTCGCCAGTTGCCAGCTGGCGCGAAAACCGCGCCGGGTCCCGCCGCCCTGCTCAAGCAAAGTCGACGTTGCCGCGCCGAACTCGCCGCCCTGTGAGAAGCCTTGCACGAGACGCGCCAGCACGATCAGCAGCGGCGCGGCGAGACCGATCTGCGCATAGGTCGGCGCAATCGCGATCGCCCCGGTGCTGGCCGCCATCAGCATGATGGTCAGATTGAGCGCCGCCTTGCGGCCTTTGCGGTCCGCATAGACGCCGAGCATCACGCTGCCGAGCGGCCGTGTGATAAAACCCGCCGCGAACGTCGCCACGGATAACAGCAGCGAAGTCGTGGGATCCGCCGACGGGAAAAACAGCTTGCCGATGATCACGGCAAAAAAACCGTACACGGTGAAGTCGAAAAACTCGAGCCAGTTGCCGATCACCGCCGCGGCGATCGCGCCGCGGCTGGTGCTTCGGGGGGTGTCCATAGCGCGGCTTCGATCCGTTGCAGTGTTCATCACAGGTCTTCCTCGTTGTTATGCTTGTGTGTCCGGCGGTGCGAACTCCATGCCCGCTGACCGGCTTGTTATAAGCGCCGGGAATGCTTCAGCGGCGCCCCAACCCCCTCATCGCCCCAGATACCGCTCCACCAGCCGCGCCCAGAACGCCGCACCAACCGGCAGATTGCGATCGTTGAAGTCGTAATGCGGGTTGTGCACCATGCAACCGTCTTCGCCCGCGCCGTTGCCGATCCGCAGGAACGTACCGGGCCGCTTTTGCAGCATGAAGGCGAAGTCCTCGCTACCCATCAGGATGTCGGTCTGCTCGACCACCTTGTCGTCGCCAACCAGTTCGCGCGCCACCTGTACCGCGAAATCCGTTTCGGCATCCGAATTGATCACCACCGGATAGCCTTCGATGTACTCCACCACCGCCTTGCCGCCATAGCTCGCCGCCTGGCTCTCGGCGAGTTCGGTAATGCGCTTTTTCAGCAAGGACCGTACTTCAGGGCTGAAGGAACGCACGCTCAATTCCAGCTTCGCGCTGCTGGAAATCACGTTGTTCGCGGTGCCCGCATGCATCGAACCGACCGTCACCACCGCTGGCTGCGACGGGTCGACGTTACGCGCGACGATCGTCTGCAAGGCCATCACGATGCTCGCCGCCACCACCACCGGATCGACCGTCAGGTGCGGACGCGCGGCATGACCGCCCACGCCCTCGATCGTGATGATCGCCTTGTCGCCCGCCGACATGAACGGCCCCTTGCGAAACAGCATCACGCCCGGCTCCTCGCCCGGATGATTGTGCAGGCCGAACACGGCGTCGCATGGGAAGCGCTCGAACAGGCCGTCGTTGATCATCTTCATCGCACCGCTGTCGATACCGCTTTCCTCGGCCGGCTGGAAATACAGATGCACGGTGCCCGAGAAATTGCGGGTAGCGGCAAGGTGCTGGGCGGCACCGAGCAGCATGGTCGTGTGGCCGTCGTGGCCGCACGCGTGCATCTTGCCGTGCGTGCCGCTCGCATACGGCAGACCGGTCTGTTCGATGATCGGCAGCGCGTCCATGTCGGCGCGAATGCCGATACTGCGCGTGCCCGTGCCCAGTTTCAGTGTGCCCACCACACCGGTTTGGCCGACACCGCGCGTGACCTGCCAGCCCCACTGCTCGAGTTTCTCGGCCACCAGTGCGGCCGTTTGTACTTCCTCGTAGGCCAGTTCCGGGTGGTGATGAATGTGATGGCGGATCTCGCGCAGGCTTTCGGCGGCAGGCACCAGGTCGGACACTTCAGTAAAACGCGCGGCTTCGCTCATCTATCGCTCCATGGGAATTCAAGCCGCATCACGCGGCAAACAGGCAAGCACTATAGCCACGCCGTTTTGTTCGAATAAGATGCTGTTTTTTTCACCCCGATTAACAAGCTTTATATACGGGATTACCCGCATGAAATTCCAACAACTGCAAGCGTTCGTTGCCGCCGCCCATCACCGCAGCCTGCGCGCCGCCGCGCGCGAGCTCGGCGTGACGCAGCCGGCCGTCACGCATACGATCCGCGAACTGGAGAGCGCGCTGAATGCCGAGTTGATGATGCGCAGTGTGCGCGGCATCGAGTTGACTGCCTGCGGGCTTGCGCTGTTGCCGCGTGCCGAACAGTTGCTGGGCGATATGCGCCGCGCCGTCGAAGCAGTCGAGCAGGTGAAGGGGGAACTGGCCGGCAAGGTGAGCGTGGGTACGATGCCGTCGATCGCGCTGACCGCGTTGCCGCATGCGGTGTCGAAGTTTCGCCGCGCCATGCCGCTGGTCAGTCTGCATCTGGAAGAAGTCACGATCCCGGATGCCGTCGCGCAATTGCGTAACGGCTCGCTCGATATCGCGGCGATTCATCACGTGCAGGCGCTCGACAGCGATCTGGTACAGGCGCCGCTCTACTCGACCCAGTTCGTGATCGCGATGCGCGCCGGGCATCCGCTCGCGAACGTCACGCGCCTCCATGAACTGCTCGACGCGGAGTGGATCGTGACGGTGGGCGCGGATCACTTTCCGCATAGCGTGATGATGACGATGTTCAACGCACACGGCTTGCCCGTACCAAAGCGACTGGTGCGGGCGCCGTCGTCATTCGCGGTGACGCTCGGGCTGGTATCGCAAACGGATGTGATCGGCTGCTTTACGCGGCCGCTCGCGCAAATGGTCGCGCCGCTCGGTATCCGCGTCGCGCAGATCGAAGAAGCGCTGCCGAACTACGATCTCAGCATCATCTCGCGGCGTGATCTGCTGCCCACACCGGCGGTGCGGCAGTTCGTGTCGTGCCTGCAGGACGCAACCCGGGAGCGGATGGCTGCCGCCGGGTAGCCTCCGCTTATCGGGCGTTAAGAACGTTGGTCACATCGCGAATATCGCCAACCTCTGTTTGCGCCTGCAAAAAAGCAATCAGCGCGTGCCCCGCGTCTTCCAGCGCCCCGGAGTTATCGATCGTCGTGCACCGGATTCCCGCCGGCAGCGAAAACGGCGCCCGGCGAGCGAGTCGCGACGCGACCTGTTCCGCCGATTCGCGCGCCCGCGCGCCGAGCCGCGCCTCGAGAATATCGGGCGCTGCTTTCACATGTACGACTTCCGCGTACGGATAGCGCGCCAGCGTATGCTGCAAATGCTGACGCGACCCGTTGACGACAACCGTGCAACCACGCGCAAGCCATGCATCGACTTCGATGCCGATGCCATAGCGCAGCGAATGGCTCGACCATTCGAGCGCGAACAGACCGAGTACCGAGCGCGCCGCGAACTCTTCGACGCTCAATGCGACATGCGCTTCACCGTTACCGCTCGGCCGCGTGATGTAGCGATGCGCAAACAGAATCGGCTCGCCCATCAGGCGGCTGCGCGCAAAATTCAGCAAGGAATCCTTGCCCGCGCCGGACGGCCCCATTACGTAGATCAAACGGCCTGCCATGGTTATTTCGCCTCACGGGTCTGGAACGGCACACGCTGCCACAAAACGAACGGCTCGCCGGGCGCGGGTTCGACAAAGAGCGCTGCGTGATCGATTGCGAGCGGCCCGAGCGCGGCTGTTCGCGCCTGCCACCATGCAACCAGCGTCGCGCGCTCAGCCGCATCGGCGAGCGAACTCGATAGTGTCATGTGAAAACGGAATTCGTCGAAGACGTACGGATAGCCCCATTCGATCAGCAAGGCACGCTGCCGTTCGCTCAGCGGCGCGGCGAGACGGCGAGCGAGCGCGCTGGCGGACGGCCTCGCGCGCAGTGCGTCGAGCGTTTGCAGCGCGCTCGACGCAAGCCGGCGCATATTCGCTTCGCCGTCCGGATCGGCGGGACGTAGCGCGACGAAATCGCCAAGCGTCGCGGCTTCGACAGGCAGAGCAAATCGGCTTTGAGCGCCGGCCCATTCGCGCGCTGCGTCGAGCAGATTCTGCTGGGTCACGCCTTCTGCAAGATGAAACGGCGCAACCAGCGTACCGTGCCAGCCATAACGACGCGGCGCTTCGGTGAGATCGGCCAGCGGACGCGCCAACCCTTCCGGTTGCGGCGAGATGCATGGTTCGCCGCTTTCCGCGTCGCGCGCGAGCCACGCCGATCCCGCCTGCCACCACGCCGACTCGCGCGAAGGTGCGTAATACACGGCAAAACGCGCCTCGGTGCCCCACACCGCGCCGCTCACAGGTCGTGCTCCACCAGCAACTGCACACGGTCCGCCGCAAAATGCGTAAAGCCATATTTGACCGGCGTGCCCTCCAGATCGACGTCGACGTTCTCCACCCACAGCACCGGCTGCTGCCGGTTGATATTCAAACGCCGCGCCACTTCCGGCTCAGGCAACACACTGCCGATACGGCTCCACTTGCGCAGATAGTCGGTCACGCCGAATTCCGCCATCGACTTCGTCACGCCGCCGGTGCGCTCCAGCACCTCCGGCAAATCCGGAAAACGCGCGGCCGGGTACCAGTTGCGCGCGAAGGTGAGCGGCACGCCATCCGATTCGTGCAACGACTCGATCCGGTAGACCGATGCGCCAGCCCGCAGGCTCAGCGCCTTCGCGACGTTCGGCTCGGCCTTCACGCGCGCGGCCGACAACATCGTACCCGCCGCCGCATGATTCTGTTGCCGCAAGTTTTCTGTAAACCGCGTGCGCCGGCCAATCGTATAGTCGATCGCGCCGGGCTGCACGAACGTGCCGCGGCCCTGCTCGACGCTGACGAGGCCCAATGCCGCCAGGCCGAGCATGGCGCGGCGCACGGTGTGCCGGTTCACGTCGAAGCGTTTGGCCAGTTCGCCCTCACTCGGCAAACGCCCTTCTTCGCCAAAGCCGCTTGCGGCGATTTCGGCCGCCAGAATCTGCTCGATCTGCCGCCAGACGGCAACGCCCGCGCCGCGTTCGAGCAGTGTGCCCGGCGTCGCGTTGTCGTTCGATGTCATGGTGCTGTCATTCCCTTGAGTTCAAATATTCGTCATGCCATGCATTGTAGTGCGCAAGCCGTGATGGAAATATGAATCGCAGCGTATGCGCTACAGGGATGTGCAAGCATACGCTTAAACGTCTAGACGTTTAGACGAATAGATGCTCAAATGTCCACTCGCTGGATCAACAGGAAATTCGATGAGTGCCACTCTCGCCTCGCCTTCCTCCGCCATGCGGCGCGCATGGATGGCGGTACTGGCCCGCACGCCCCGCGCCGATCTCGAAGCCGCACTGAATCGCGCGCTGCAAGGCGTCCCGCCCCCCGCTTATGACTGGCTGCGGCCACCCGAAATCGGCCTCGCGATGGTGCGCGGCCGCGTCGGCGGCAGCGGCGACCCGTTCAATCTCGGCGAAGCCACCGTCACGCGCGCCACATTGCGCTTGCGCGCCACGGGTGAGGCAGCCGCGGCGGTGGGCGTTGCCTGCCATCTGGGCCGCGACCGCCGCCGCGCCGAACTGGCTGCGTTAGCGGATGCGCTGCTGCAAATGCCCGAGCATCACGCAGCTTTGCATCGGCAATTGATCGAGCCGTTTGCCGCACAGCAGGCCGCCGAACGCGCAAAGCGCCGCGAAGATGTCGCGGCGACACGCGTCGAATTCTTCACCATGGTCAGAGGCGACTGATGGAAAACTCGCAGAACGCATTGCCGACTTCATTGGCCACACTGACGCCCGGCTTCGCCGATCCGGTTCACGATACCCAGGCGGTATTCCGCATCCTGCTCGACGCGCTGTCGCGTCCCGGCACGGTGGGCGTCGTCGAAAAGGGTTTGCCGGAAGTGCGGGAGACGCCGGCCGCGCTCGCCGCATTCGCCGCGCTGCTGACGCTGTGCGACTACGCCACGCCTGTATGGCTTGCACAAACCGACGCGGCGCTGGCGTCGGCATTGCGGTTTCACACCGGCTCGCCAATCGTCGACGAACCCGGGCTAGCCGCTTTTGCCTATGTTCACGACGCAAGCGCAATGCCGGCGCTGGAAAGTTTTCCTCTCGGCGCAGCGGAATCGCCTGAGCAGTCGGTGACCTTGCTGATTCGCGTCGATGCGCTGACGGGCGGCGCGCCGGTCGAGCTGAGCGGCCCCGGCATCGAGCACACCGCAACGATCGCACCGGCCGGTTTGCCGGCGCATTTCTGGCGTGAACGCGCCGCCCTCGCGCCGCTCTTTCCGTGCGGCATCGATTGTTATCTCGTCTGCGGCAGCACGCTGATCGGCCTGCCGCGCACAACTGAAGCGAAGGTGAACTAATGTACGTTGCCGTCAAGGGTGGAGAACGCGCGATCGAAGCGTCGTGGCGTCTGCTCGACGAGGCGCGTCGCGGCGACACGCGGCTGGCCGAACTCAGCGTCGCACAGATTCGCGAGCAATTGCGTCTTGCCGTCGCGCGGGTGATGACCGAAGGCTCGGTCTACGACGAAGAACTCGCCGCGCTCGCGATCAAACAGGCCGCGGGCGACCTGGTCGAGGCGATCTTTCTGCTGCGGGCGTATCGCACCACGTTGCCGCGTTTCGGCTACACGCAAGCGATCGACACCGAAGCCATGCAGGTGGCGCGCCGCATTTCGGCAACCTTCAAGGACGTGCCCGGCGGTCAGCTGCTCGGCGCGACTTACGATTACACGCAACGTCTGCTGGATTTCGCGTTGCTCGCCGAAGGTGATGCCGGAACCGATGCAACGCGCGCTTCCCCACAGACCACTCCGTGCGCGGCCGAAGCCATGCCGCGCGTGGTCACGCTGCTCGACAAGGAAGGCCTGATCGAACAGGAACGCCCCACGCCGGACGCGCCCGAACCCGGCGACCTGTCGCGCGAACCGCTTGCCTTTCCCGCGAACCGCTCCACGCGCCTGCAGAATCTCGCACGCGGCGACGAAGGTTTCCTGCTCGCCATGGGCTACGCCACGCAACGCGGCTACGCGCACTCGCATCCGTTTGCCGGTGAGATCCGCTTCGGCACGATCGCTGTCGAAATGGAACTCGACGAGTTGGGTGAGACGGTCGAGATCGGCGATATCGAGGTCACCGAATGCCAGATGATCAACCAGTTCGCCGGCAGCGGCGCGGTGCCGCCCACCTTCACGCAAGGTTATGGCCTTGCGTTCGGACACTCGGAACGCAAAGCGATGGCAATGGCATTGGTGGATCGCGCGTTGCGCGCCGAAGAACTCGGTGAGACGCTCGCCTCGCCGACGCAGGACATCGAGTTCATGCTTTCGCACAGCGATAACGTCGAAGCATCCGGCTTCGTTCAGCATCTGAAATTGCCTCACTACGTCGACTTCCAGTCCGAACTCGAACTCGTCCGGCGTCTGCGCGCAAAACATGGCGCGGAGGATAAAAGTCAGGACAACGATCAAGGCAAGGATCAGCAGGAGCAAGCCGCATGAACGCGCCAGATACCTCCCTCACCACCGCTTCGTACGACAGCGCCGCGGACGGCTACAACTTCGCCTACCTCGACGAGCAGACCAAGCGCATGCTGCGCCGCGCGTTGCTCAAGGCGGTTGCCGTGCCGGGCTACCAGGTGCCGTTCGGCTCGCGGGAAATGCCCTTGCCGTACGGCTGGGGCACGGGCGGCATTCAGGTCACCGCGGCGATCATCGGCAAGAACGATACGCTGAAGGTTATCGATCAGGGCTCCGACGAAACCACCAACGCCGTGAACATCCGCCGCTTCTTCGCACGCACCACGGGCGTGGCGACCACGCGCCGCACAACCGAAGCGACGATCGTCCAGACCCGTCACCGGATTCCCGAAGCACCGCTCACCGACCGGCAGATTCTGGTCTATCAGGTGCCGATGCCCGAACCGTTATATCGGCTGGAGCCGCGCGTCGCCGAATGCAAGAAGCTGCATGCGTTGGCCGATTACGGCTTGATCAGCGTGAAGCTGTACGAGGATATCGTGCATCACGGCAGCATTGCCACCACGTATGACTACCCGGTGATGGTCAACCACCGCTATCTGAGCTCACCCTCGCCGATTCCGAAATTCGACAACCCGAAGATGCATATGAACCCCGCGCTGCAACTGTTCGGCGCCGGCCGCGAGCGGCGCATCTACGCCATCCCGCCGTACACCGCCGTGCGCAGTCTCGACTTCGACGATCATCCGTTCGAAGTGCAGAAGTGGCAGCATGCGTGCGCGCTGTGCGGATCGACGGAGAGCTTCCTCGACGAAATGATCGTCGACGACGCCGGCAAGCGCATGTTCGTTTGCTCGGATAGCGATTACTGCCACGAACGCCGCGGCGATCAGGACCTCGAATTGCCCTCGTACGAAGCGCGCAAAGGAGAAACCGCATGACGCCGCTGTTGAGCGCCCGCTCGCTCACCAAACAATTTGGCGGCCGTAACGGCTGCAGGAATGTCAGCTTCGATCTGTATCCGGGCGAAGTGTTATGCATCGTCGGCGAATCCGGCTCGGGCAAGACCACCCTGCTCAATACGCTCGCGCTGAAAACCGAAGCCGATAGCGGCTCGCTTCACTACACGGCCACGCATGGCGAGAAGCTCGATCTGCGCGGCTTGTCCGAACCGCGCCGGCGTCTGCTGATGCGCACCGAGTGGGGCTTCGTGCAGCAGAATCCGCGCGACGGCCTGCGCAGCGGCGTCTCCGCCGGCGCGAATATCGGCGAGCCGTTGATGGCCGTCGGTGCGCGCCACTATGGCGATATCCGTCACACGGCAACGCGCTGGATGGAGCGCGTCGAACTCGACGCCACCCGTATCGACGAATTGCCGGCGGCGTTTTCCGGCGGCATGCAGCAGCGCTTGCAGATCGCGCGCAATCTCGTCACCGGGCCGCGTCTCGTCTTCATGGACGAGCCGACCGCCGGCCTCGACGTTTCGGTCCAGGCGCGCCTGCTCGATCTGCTGCGTACGCTGACCTCCACGCTGCATCTGTCGGTGCTGATCGTGACGCACGATATCGGCGTGGCGCGCCTGCTTGCGCATCGCCTGATGGTGATGCAAGGCGGTGAGGTGGTCGAGGCGGGTCTAACGGACCAGGTGCTCGACGATCCGCAGCATCCGTACACGCAAACGCTGGTTTCCTCGGTCCTGCCGGTTTGAGGCTCACAATGCAATCCATTGAAACAAGCAAGCAATCGCAAGCCGCCGAACGCGCGTTCAGCGAGAACAACGCGCTGATGCTGCGCGCGGTCGGTATCGGCAAGACGTTCACGCTGCATGGCCAGGGCGGCGTGCAGATCGAAGCGCTCGCAGGGGTGTCGCTCGAGGTCGAGCGCGGCGAGTGTGTCGTGCTGGTCGGGCCCTCAGGCGCGGGCAAGAGTACGCTGCTGCGCTGCCTGTACGGCAATTATCTGGCCAGCACGGGCTCCATTGCGATTCGCGACGCAGCGGCGGACCACGGGCAGCCGGTCTCGATTACCGGCGCCGAGCCGCACGACGTGCTGCGGCTGCGCCGCGGCGTCGTGGGTTACGTCAGCCAGTTTCTGCGCGTGATTCCGCGCGTGCCGACGCTCACGCTGGTCGCTGAACCGCTGCTGTCGCGCGGGGTGGCGCAAGCTGAAGCCGACGAGCGCGCCGCGACCCTACTGGCGAGGTTGAACGTACCCAGGCGCTTATGGACGCTCGCACCCGCGACCTTCTCCGGCGGCGAACAGCAGCGCGTGAACATTGCGCGCGGCCTGATCGCCGGCCATCCGGTGTTGCTGCTCGACGAGCCCACGGCCTCGCTCGACGCGGAGAACCGCGACGTGGTCGCCGATCTGATCGTCGAGGCACGCGAGCGCGGCGCGGCGATTGTCGGCATCTTTCATGACGAAGATACCCGCAACAAGGTCGCTACGCGCCGTCTCGAGCTCCAGCCGCCGCTACGGCACTAATTGACACGAAGCGGCACTACACTTAGCCACCAGGCTGAACCAAACAAGCTGAACCACTGAGCTGAACACTGAGTCGAAGCACTGCGGTGCAATACTCAAGACTGACTACGGAGCAAGTCGATGTTGATCAGGAACGCTCGCATCGTGACGCGAGACGAAGTATTTACCGGTGTGATACGCATCGAAGACGGCGTGATTCGCGACGTCGAGCGCGGCACGACCTCGGCGCGCGAAGCGGAAGATTGGGACGGCGATTATCTGTTGCCGGGCCTGATCGAACTGCATACGGACAATCTGGAAAAGCATCTGGCGCCGCGCCCGGGCGTGCAATGGAATACCGACGCCGCCTTCGTGATCCACGACGCGCAAGTGGCGGCAGCCGGCATCACCACGGTGTTCGACGCCCTCGCGATCGGTTCGCGCTCCAACGTCGGGCTGCGCGGCCGCGATCTGCAAACCCAATGCGCCGAGTCCCTGACGCGCTTCTCGGAGCGCAAGCTGCTGCGCGCCGACCACTTTCTGCATCTGCGCTGCGAGATCGCCACCGCCGACGTGGTCGAGGTGTTCGATTCGCTGTGCGGGCATCCGTTGCTGCGGCTCGCCTCGGTGATGGATCACACGCCGGGCCAGCGTCAATGGCATGACCGCGAGCAATGGCGCCGCTTTCAGGAACGTAACGGCAAGCTGACCGACGAACACGTGGCGACCGCGCTGGCCGAACTGACCGTCGAACAGGAACGTTATGCCGATACGCATCGGCGCGAGATCGTCGCGCGCTGCAACCGGCTCGGCATTCCGGTGGCCAGCCATGACGACACGCTGATCGAACACGTTGAGCAGGCCAAAGCCGAAGGTATCGTGCTGGCGGAATTTCCGACCACCCGTATCGCAGCCGAGACAGCACGCGAGCACGGCATTTCGACCATCATGGGGGCGCCGAATATCGTGCGTGGCGGCTCGCATTCCGGCAACGTGTCAGCGCTCGAACTGGCGAAGGCCGACCTGCTTGATATTCTGTCCTCGGATTACGTGCCTTCCAGCCTGATGACAGCCGTGTTCGAACTCGTCAGCAAGGCCGGCTGGACACTGCCGCGCGCCATGGCGACGGTCTCTGCCGAACCGGCCCGTACAGCGGGCTTGCATGACCGCGGGGCGATCGAAGCAGGGTTGCGTGCGGATTTCGTGCGGGTCACGATGCTCGACGCCCTGCCGGTGCCGCGCGCAACCTATCGCGCCGGAGCACGGATCGTTTGACGAGCGGGTTCAGGCCTCGCTGGGTACGGGCAGCAGCGGTTCGACCGCTGCCCAGCGCGTCCAGCGGGGCGTGCGGTCAGGGGCTTCGACGCGCAGGGTGCGTGAGCCGTCGTCGAAAACGAGGGATTCGATATTGAACGCACTGCCCTCTTCAACGCCGGCTTCACGCACGTGACCGGATTGGTAGGTGAAACTGAGATTGCCCTCACGCAACAGCTCGAGGTAATTATCGAAGTCAGTTGTGGATGAACGTGTGGCCCAACGATTCAGGAGGGTGGCGGCGATTTCGGCGTCGTACATTCTGGACCTCTCTGGGCATAAGCCGTATCCCGACTATAGCTGAAAATTCTGTATTGTGCTGCAGCGCACCATTGCCCGTCCACTATGGATTCACCTAACCCGCTTCCATGACAGATCTCGCTCCAAACAGGCATGCTCCGCGCATGTCTTGCATCATCTGCGCCTACAACGAAGGGCCCCGCATCGGTGCGGTGCTCTCCGTAGCCTGGGCTCACCCGTTGCTCGGCGAGATCATCGTGGTGGACGACGGCTCGACCGACGGCACCGCTGAAATAGTCGAGCGCTTTCCGTCCGTGAGGCTGATTCGAGGCGGGGAAAACCGCGGTAAAAGCGCTGCGATGGCAAGCGGAATCGCCGCGGCGACAGGCGAGTGGCTCATGCTGCTCGACGCCGATCTGAAAGGCCTAACGGCCGAGTGCATCAGCGCGCTCGCCCTTCCCGTTTTACAAGGCAAGGCGCAAGTCAGTCTGAGCCTGCGCCAGAACAGCCTGCTGGCATTTCGCGCGATCGGCCTCGATTTTGTTTCCGGCGAGCGGGTCGTCAGAAAAACGCTGCTGAGCGAAGTCCTGCGGGAGGTTCACGGCATGCCACGTTTCGGGGTCGAAGTGTTCATGAACCGCCGCATCATCGAACGCCGCCTGCCGATCGCGGTCACGCATTGGCCGCGGGTCACACAGGCCCGTAAAACCGAGAAGCTCGGCTATTGGAAAGGCCTGCGCGCGGAGTGGCGCATGATCGCGGACCTCTTCAAGGCTGTGTATCCGCTCGCGCTGATTTCGCAGACCTTCCAGTTACTCTGCCTGCGTATCGACGATCATCCGCGGGCGAGTTTTGCAGCACGGATGAAAAAAGTGCCCGACTAGTCCGCACTGAAACGCTGACCTTCCCAGCGCCGGATGGCGACCTCTCATTCCGTTGCCGCCGGCAATGCGCTGCGCCCTCTCGTCGCGAGCGCTGCGAAACTCGCCGCGCCGAGCATCAACGGACAGTAGAGCGTCGCGAAGCGCCACAGTACCAATGCCGTGGCGATGCTCGCTCGCGGCACCCAGTTGGCGAACGCGGCGGCAAGCGCAATATCGCCGGTGCCGCCGCCTGCGGGCACGCCGGTCCACAGCGCGGCATGCAGGGCAACCGCCTGCACGGCCAGAACAAAACCCAAGGGCAGACGGTAGCCAAGCTCGCGCAAAATAAACCACAACGCACCATAGCGAAGCAGCCACTGCTGGGTAGTCAGCACCAGTAGCGCGGCAAGCCGCCACTTGGGGCCGCCAACCAGCTCCCGCCATTGCCGGCCAACGCTGCGGCAAAAGCGCGACACCCTCGCCCGGCGCTCGTGCAGCCACCGGACCCGCCGGCCCGTGGCATCCAACGTTGCCGCCACGCGCTGACGGTACAGCCAGCAGACGCCCGCGAGACACGCGCCGCCTGCGAGAACCCCCAGCACGAGCGGCGCGCTCGCGTGCGGCATCAATTGCATCAGTGGCCCGAAAGCGAACAGCAAGGAGACCGGCACCGCGGTTGCGAAGAACGCGAGATCGAGCGCCTGATCCGCGCTGACCACCGTCGTCGCCAGCGACCACGACGCCCCGGCGCGCTGCAGCAAGCCGATATTGACGCCATAGCCTGCCGCGCCCAACGGCGAAACCAGAAACGCGAAATCGGCCAGCAAGGTGATGCCGACCGTGCGCAGGAAACTCACGCGCAATCCGAGCGCGGTTTGTATCAGTTGCAGTTTGCCGGCCTTGGCGAGGCCGCTTAGCGCAGCGCTCGCGGCAAGCGCGAGAAACACGTAGAGAGGAACGCCGCCCAGCCCCGCGAAGGCCGCATGCGAATTGAGAGCGAATGGCGCGCCGACCGCGAGGCCGATACCGGCCAGCGCCACCAGCACTGCTGCTTTACGCGTATGAGATCTGATCAACGAGGGCCCCGGCAAGTGCGGCAAGGCCCGGTTTTCCGCGCGCGAAGCAAGGCGAGCGCTGCTTCGCGTGTGAAATCGAGGCCGTCCGAGGCCTCATGATAACCACTCGACGCTGCGGTTTCGTGACTAACGGCTAGCTAACGACTAGCTAACGGCCAACAATCAGCGCTCGCTATGAGCGGCTGACGGGCGGACGGCAGTTGCCCCCAGTCGACCAGCACTCGCTGGATGCTGCGGGCGTACGCATCGCGCTGCTTCGGCGTTTCCCAGTGATACGGGCCGATGGCTCGCCAGGTATTGCCGTACTTGACCATCTACGCCGCGACAAAAATTGGGGGCGGCGCAGCGCCGGCAAAATTACTAGAGCAGCGCCTGCTCGGTCTGCCGTTGCACGGCGTCGAGATAAGCATGTGAAGCGTCGGACACGGCGAGCCGCACAACCGGCATTGGTGGCGCCCTATGGTCCTGGGCCGGCATCGGCGGGCGCGGCCTCTTTCGATGCGGCGCGGGTTCGCCTCGCAATGACCCTCGCGACTCGTCGGCGCTCCGCATTATCGGCAACCGAGCAGCGCCTCAGGCCGTCGGCTCCGCCTCACGACCTTCCGTTGCCCCTTCGCGCGCCTGTTCCAGCTTGCGTGCATCGAGCACGTCCTGATAGCGCAGATACCCGCACCGTCCACCGGATTTGGCCGCATACATCGCCGCGTCGGCGTTGAGCAGCAACTCCTCGACCGTGGCGCTGTCGTCCGGAAACTGACTAATGCCGATGCTCGCGCCCACCGTCATCCTTTGTCCGTCGATCACCAATTCCTCATTCAACGCGTCCATGATCCGCGAGGCGATCCCCGGTGCGGCCTCGGCGGAACGCGGCCCCTCGACCAACACGATGAACTCGTCACCGCCCAGACGCGCGGCCACATCCGCCGAGCACAGCACCTGCTTCAGCCGGCGAGCCACCGCAGCCAATACCTTGTCCCCAATCGAATGGCCGAACTGGTCGTTGATCTGCTTGAAGCGGTCGAGGTCGACAAACAAGACTGCGATCCCTTCCTCACGCCGCGTGGCCTCTTCGATAGCGGTCTCGAGTTTCTGCATGAACAACATGCGGTTCGGCAGGCCGGTCAAGCCATCGTGCGTGGCGAGATGCACGAGCTCGCGTTGCTTGGCATGCAACGCGTCCATTTGCGACTTGATTTCCCGGCGTAGACGATCGAAGCAGCGCGCCAGTATGCCGATCTCGTCGGTCCGTTTGAGCGGCAGTGTTTCCATTGCGTGCTCGGCGAACAGATGCGTTGCGGCGTGCGCGAGAATGTGCAGAGGCTTGGTCAGGGCACGCGCAAACAGAATTGCCAGGAACAGCGCCAACACGCTGAAGATCAACACCATGCGAATGATTCTATTACCCAGTTGGGTCGCGCCGGACAGTACGTTATCAAGCGGCTTGCCGAGACCGATCACGATAAAGCGGTTGCCCTCGGAGTCGCCGAACGGCCTGCGCACGAAAGCCAGCACCTGACCGGTCGCCTGCCGCGGCCGCACCAGACCGTTCAGCAGAACTTCGCTTTCTGTCTGATCGAAGAGCGGCTTGGTGGCGGAGAAGCTATCCTGCATCAGCACGCGGCGCCCCCGATCGAAGCCGAACGTTTTCGATACATCCGGATGAACCAGGAAGTCGCCCCATTCGTTGGCAAGATAGACCTGGTAATCACTCGGCAAATCGCTCTGCAAACGGTTGAGCAGGCGGGCCAGATCGATATCGATAATGACCACGCCCACCACCGCCCCACTCGCGTCCGCCACCGGCGTGCCGAGCCGCAGTGTGGGCTTGCCCTCGGCGGCATGCGTACCGTACTCGTGATTCACCAGGATCGGCGAGGTGTAAATGCGCCCAGGCGAGAACGCCAGCGTATCGAACACGTAGGCGAACTGGCCTTTCTCCTGCAAGCTGTCGCCCTCGACCCGCACGAGGCCATCCCCATCGCGGTCGAAGCGGATCAGTTCGAGTCCGTAGTGCTTGCGGGTAATCAACCGGATTTGCAGATACTCGGGATGGTGAACCATGAAGCTGGCATACACCTTCGCCAACTGCTCGCGCGGCGCATTCGCACCCATGCCGTTGTCCGTGCGCACGACTTCCGCGGAAAACGGCAGGCTCGCGAGGACCAGCGCGTCCGCGCCGACGTCGTCGATCGCCATGGAAAAGCGCTGGCCCAGCAGCTCGGTGGATGTCAGCAGGCTCTGTTCGGCTTCGTTCACCAGCATCGTACGATTGGCACGATACGTGTAATAACCGGTTGCGCCGGATGCGAGCACGCCAATGCACGCGAGCAGAATCGATAACTTGAACGTCAAGCCGGGACGTATCATCAAAAGCGCTCCGACCTGTCACCGGACACGATTCGGGTCCATAGTTCTTCGCGCCGCTGAATATCTTCCACGGGACCGATCCAGACGATGTGCGCCTGGTCGTTGCCTTCCGCTGGCGCCGTCAACGTGTTGGCGAGCCCCTGACGTTGCGTGAGCAATGCACTGACGTCCGGTTCGATCATATAGTTGATCCAGGCAAGCGCGAGCTCGCGATCCCTGGCCGAACGCGTCATCGCCCAGCAGTCGAGCCAGGCGAGCGCCCCTTCGTCGGGGATCACGTAGCCTACGTCGGCACCGGCGCGGCGCAACGATTCAACCTGCTGGGTGCCATAGTTACCGAACATTAAGGCAACTTTATGCTGGACAAAGTACGCGGTCGCTTCTTCCGGCACCGTGTAATAGGTCAGCAGGTTGCGGCGCAGATCGACGAGCTTGCGGGCAATCACGCGCATCTGCGTGGCATCGAGCTGGAACGGATGGGGATATCCGAGCGCCAGCGCGGTGAACGAGAAATTATGCTGCGCGCTATTGAAGTCCAGCACCTTGCCGCGGTAACGCGGGTTCCACAATTCCCGCATCGAGCGCGGCGCAACGGCGAACTGCTTACGGTCATAGATCAGCCCCATCGACGAATACGTGAATGGAATCGCGTACACCTGGCCCGCTGAGGTCAGCCCTTCAATCGATGAGCGCGCCTGAAACCGCGCCAACTGTTTCTTCGTATTGGGCAGACTGGTCAGATCGAGCGGCGCCAGCAGATTCGCGCGGGTATAGCGCTCGATTTCGGCGGTGTTGGCCGCGAGCACGTCGAACGGCGGCGTATCCTGGGCATGCATCTGCGCCCACAGCGCCTCGTCGGAATCCACCCACGTGACTTCAACCTTCGCGTTGTAGCGTGTTTCGAAAGTCTTGACGACGTCGGCGTCGGCATAACCTGGCCATGCCAGCACACGCAAAACGTTGCCGGCCGCCGCGACGGGCGCTGACGACAAAAGGCTAGCGCAAATAGCGGCATTTATCAGCAGCGTCAAAAAACCGGAAAAGCCGCGGCTGCCCAACGAATTCAGGCGCGCCGCCGCGACTGCAAATCGACACCGCAGCGATGGTTTGAAACAGCGCATTTCATCTGCCATCGAAATCGTTAGCATATACAACACCGCTTAGCAGAATGTCATTAAGACGAACGCAAACAGGCACACGGCCTTTAACCTTATACGTCGTACCCGCTGACTTTGTTCAGACAGAAATCGATACATTCGCACGCTGCGAAGGCTGCTGTGCAAAGCGTTGATAATAGCGCCAAGTAATGCATTTTTGGTCCCGGCCGGGGCCCAATCGATAAAAACAATCGGCCGGGCTTCATTTGACAAATTTAACAAACACGCCCAACTGTATTTAACGGTACTTCAGGGGAAATCTTTAACTCATCGACAGTCAATTGAAACAATCGCGAGCGCTGTAATAATCCGCAATAATCATCGGAAAATAAACGCCATTCAATACCGGTTTTGTCGGCACCACGCATCCTGCGAACTATCCGCCGAGTTTCTCCGTCGACCATCCCCGACCACGATTGACCAACTTGTTTACGACATCGTTACAAGACCGTAGCAATGCATCGAATCAATGCAATTCGCATGGCGACACTGTTGAACCCTCACCACATTCAAGCCTTAAAAGCTATTGCCATGCGCCATCCGGTGTTTCACTAGCTACCCAATCTTTTTGAACTGATAAGCTTGGCGCGCGCTGCTGGCCGCCCCGGCCGGCAGCTTCAACCCAAGCCTGACCACAAGTCGCGTCAGGCATCCCGTAGCGGCACAACCGCACGCGGGAGTATTTGAACTACCACCGAGGAGTTAAACAGTGAAAAAACTGCTAGCGGCTTTGACGGTTGCTCTGCTTGCAACCGTCTCGATTGGCGCACACGCTAAAGATTGGTCGACTATCCGTTTCGGCGTTGACGCCAGCTACCCCCCGTTTGAGTCCAAGGGCTCGGACGGCAAGCTCGTTGGCTTCGACATCGACCTCGGCAATGAAATCTGCGCGCGCCTGAAGGCCAAGTGCGTGTGGGTCGAAAACGACTTCGACGGCATGATCCCGGCCCTGAAGGCGAAGAAGTTCGACGGCGTGCTGTCGTCAATGTCCATGACGCCGCAACGCGCTGAACAGATCGCTTTCTCGTCGAAGCTGTTCAATACGCCGACGCGCCTCGTCACGAAGAAGGGTTCGGGCATCCTGCCGACCGCCGATTCGCTGAAGGGCAAGGCGGTTGGCGTCGAGCAAGGCACGATCCAGGAAACCTACGCGAAAACGTACTGGGAACCGAAGGGCGTGAAGGTCGTGCCGTATCAGAACCAGGACCAGGTCTACGCAGACTTGCTGTCGGGCCGTCTCGACGCATCGCTGCAGGACGCGGTTGAAGCTGAAATCGGCTTCCTGAAGACGCCGCGCGGCGCGGGCTACGAGTTCGCGGGCAAGGATCTGGTCGACGAGAAAATCCTCGGCAACGGCGCGGGCATCGGCATGCGCAAGGAAGATACCGATCTGAAGGCGAAGGTCGACAAGGCGATCGCCGACATCATCAAGGACGGTACGTACAAGAAGCTCGAGAAGAAGTACTTCGACTTCGACGTGTACGGCAGCTAAGCCGGCCATGCGCGCCTGAAGGCGCGCTTGTTCAGGCTTGCAAGGAACGGGCTCCGCAGCATACGGAGCCCGTTTTGTTTGGCGGCGCGCTTTGCACTCCGATTGCCGCGCCCGGCGCGCGAATCGCGCACGGCGCCGCGGAAAACCACGCGCCGCGTCATATCGGCTAAGATCGTGCGACAGCGGCGCCACCAACCGGGCTGCTCATGACCGGCCAAGAAGCACCCCGTTTCCTCCTGTAATCAACGACATAGCGCGGCACGCTCGCCATGCCCGCGGATTTGAAAACCATGCAAACCCAAACCCATCCGCTGATTGCCCCGACGCTCGGCACCGCCCGTAATCTGACGAGTTTTCACTATGGTCCCGGCGGCGGGCAGAAGATTTACATCCAGTCGTCGCTGCATGCCGACGAGTTGCCTGGCATGCTGGTCTCGTGGGCGCTGCGCCGCAAGCTCGCCGCGCTGGAAGCCGCCGGCAAGCTGCGCGGCGAGGTCGTGATCGTGCCGGTGGCCAATCCGATTGGTCTGAACCAGCATTTTCTCGGCCATCTGACGGGCCGCTTCGAGACCAACACCGCGCAGAACTTCAACCGCAACTTCTACGAGCTGTCGGCGCTGATCCAGCCTGGCATCGAAGCGCGCCTGAACGGCGACATCGACGCCAATCGCACCGCAATCCGCGCGGCGATGCGCGAAGCGCTCGACGCGCAAGCGCCCGCAACCGAACTCGAATCGCAACGGCTGGCGCTGCAAAAGCTTTCGTATGACGCCGACGTCGTGCTCGATCTGCACTGCGACTGGGAAGCCGCGATGCACGTATACACGAATCCCGACCTGTGGCCGGAAGTCGAGCCGCTCGCCCGCTACCTGGACGCCAAGGCGTCGCTGCTGGCGCTGAATTCGGTGGGCAATCCGTTCGACGAAATCCACAGCTTCTGCTGGTCGGATCTGCGCGGCCGTTACGGCGACCGTTTCCCGATTCCGAACGGCTCGGTCTCGGTCACGATCGAGCTGCGCGGCCAACGCGAGGTATCGTACGAGTACGCCGAGCAGGACGCTCAGGCGATCATCGAGTACCTGACCTCGCGCGGCGTGATCGACGGCACGCCGGCGCCGCTGCCGGCGCTCGAATTCGCCGCGACGCCGTTGGCCGGCGCCGAGCCGATCGTCGCGCCGATGAGTGGCGTGCTGGTGTACCGCTGTGAAGTCGGCACCTGGGTCGACGTCGGCCACGAGATCGCCGATATCGTCGATCCGTTGACCGATCGCGTCGTCACCATGAGGAGCAGCGTGGCCGGCGTGCTTTACGCACGGCATCTGACACGCTTCGCGACGGCCGGGCTGGAATTCGCGCGCATTGCCGGTGCGAAGGCGTTCCGCAGCGGATCGTTGTTGAGCAACTAGGCGCGTTTCCCGCCATGCAGATCGCCCGCTACTTCAGCGGGCGATTTGCGTTTACGCCTCTGTTGAGCAAGAACCGGTTACTCAGAAAGCGGGGATGATCGCGCCTTTGAATTGTGTGTCGATGTACTTGCGCACTTCATCCGATTCGTAGGCCGCGACCAGCTTTTTAACCCACGGCTTGTCGCGGTCCTGCGCACGCACGGCGATCAGATTCGCGTACGGACCCTTGAGGTCTTCGATCGCGATCGCGTCTCTGGTCGGCTGCAAGCCGGCCTTCACCGCGTAATCCGTGTTGATCGACGCCGCGTCGAGGTCGTCGAGCGAGCGCGGCAATTGCGCGGCGTCGAGTTCGATTAGCCTGATCTTCTTCGGATTCTCCGCAACGTCGAGCGGCGTAGCGTTGACGCCGTTGGTGCCGACACCCGGCTTCAGTTTGATCACGCCGTACTTCTGCAACAGCAGCAGCGCGCGGTTGCCATTCGAGGGGTCGTTCTGGATGCCGACCTTCGCACCCTCCGGCAAGTCCTTCAGCGACTTGAGCTTCTTCGAGTAGAAGCCCATCGGCGAAACGTAGGTCAGACCGACGTTGACGATTTTGTAGCCGCGCTGCTTGATCTGGCTATCGAGAAACGGCTGGTGCTGGAAGCCGTTGGCGTCGAGGTCGCCTGCGTCGAGTGCCGCATTCGGCTGCACGTAGTCGTTGAATTCGATGACCTTCACGTTCAACCCCTCACGCGCCGCGACTCTCGTCACGACCGACCAGATCTGTGCGTCCGGGCCGCTCATCGTGCCGACCTTGAGTTGTTTGTCGTCGGCATGCGCAAACGTTGCCGTGAGCGAAACGGCGGCAATAGCGAACAGATTCAGGATGATTTTGCGGCGTTGCATGCGTGTGTCCTCGAGCGATTCTGATTGATAGGCGCGGATCGTCGCATGCAGCCGAGACCGCCGAAAACCAATCGTTTTTCACACGCTTATATGCACGGTCGGGAAAAAGCTTATGAGTGCGAGTCCCTGTGCGATTCCAGACAGCAAAGAAACAGGAGTGTCGCGCGGGCGCGACAGTTTCTAAAAAAACCGAAGCTGTCACATACCTTACTCTGCATTCCCTTAAATTTCGGGCCATCCCGCGACCGAGCCAAAGAGCACGGCGGGGCGATCGCTTAATTTTTAATCGGAGAAAGTCTTGAACAAGAAAGTATTGACCGCCGCTACTCTCGCCGTCTTCGCCAGCACCGCTCACGCGCAAAGCAGCGTCACGCTGTATGGCCTGATCGATGCCGGTATCAGCTACGTGAACAATTCAAAGACCGCCACCGGTCACGACAACCTCGTCAAGTACGACGACGGCGTGGCACAGGGCAGCCGTTGGGGCCTGCGCGGCACCGAAGATCTGGGTGGCGGCCTGAAGGCGCTGTTCGTGTTGGAAAACGGCTTTAACAGCGGCAACGGCACCCTCGGCCAGGGTGGCGCGCTGTTCGGCCGTCAGGCATACGTCGGCCTCTCGCAGAACAACGTCGGTTCGCTGACGTTCGGTCGCCAGTATTCGTTCTCGACGGACTATCTGGGCGGCAACTACTCGACGGGTGGCCAGACCGTCGCGGGTAACTACGCTTACCACATCAACGACGTCGACCAGTTGACCTCGAGCCGTATCAACAACGCGGTCAAGTTCAGCAGCGCGAATTTCGCGGGCCTGACCTTCGGCGCGATGTACGGCTTCTCGAACCAGGCTGGCGCATTCGCCGGCGCGCCGGCAACCGGCACGACCGCGGCACCGGTCGCAGGTTCGTCGCGCGCATACAGCCTGGGTGTGAACTACGCGAATGGCCCGTTCGGCATTGGCGCAGCGTACACGGACATCCGTTACCCGAGCCAGGCAACCCCGGCGTTCTCGACCAGCATCGCCAACGTGACCACGGGCTCTGTCCGCGATCTGCGCACGTTCGGCGTGGGCGGCCGTTACTCGATCGGCGCGGCGACGCTGTGGGCGTTGTACACGAACACGCACTTCACGCCGGTCACGGGCGGCTCGACCACGTTCGCCGCGTATGAAGCAGGCGCGAAGTACGCATTCACGCCGGCACTGACGGCGGGTGCGGGCTATACGTACATGCACCTGAGCGGCGCCAACAAGGGCCACTGGAACCAGGCTGACCTGAGCGTCGACTACGCGCTGAGCAAGCGCACGGACGTCTACGCACTGGGCATCTACCAGATCGCAGCGGGCCGCAACGGCACGCAGGATCTGCAGGCACAGATCGGCTCCAGCACGAGCTACTTCAACACGTCGGGCACGGGTTCGGACAACCAGTTGGCCTTCCGCGTCGGTATCCGTCACAAGTTCTAAGCAGGTCTAATCTTGCCGGCGAGAAGCGCAAGCTCCTTGCCGGCCTGAGATTCCGGAAAACGCCCTGCGGGGCGTTTTTTCTTTTGGGGAAGCGGTTTTTCAACTAGCTGCGTTGACGTGACGCCGTCTCGCGACGCCCCGCCACTTCCAGCGCTGCCGCCGCATCTGGTACGCTGCGCCCTTTGCTACCGCTTGCATTGGACCCGATGGATACCCCTTTCAACGATCGCGGCGTGTCGGTCACGCGTAACGCACTTTCATCGGCCGGCCAGGTCTTTCCGCTACGCGACATTGTCGACGTGCAGGTCGTCACCGTGCAGAAGAACAAGGTCCTGCCATACACGATCTCGCTCTTCGGACTCGCGGGCGCGATTGTCGGCGGCATATGGCGCTCGCCCGTCGGCATGGTGTGCGGCACGATGCTGATCGTGGTTGGCTGGCTCACGTGGGCAACCCAGGACGTCACGCACCGCTTGATGGTGCAGACCGGCAATGGAGAACGTGAAGCCCTTATGAGCATCGACCGCGAGTTCGTCGAACGCGTTGCGGCGGCCGTGCACGAGGCGAAGGCAGCCGCTGCGGCGCCAAAGGCCTGAGTCGCGGACGCACGCAGAACGCCGGCGCGCGTTAACACAATTTTGATTCGCGGCGCGGCAGCTTTTGCGCGTCGTTGAGGTGCGCGCCGCTAGAGTGGTTGGGTATCAACAACGCGCGCCGCCTCGCCGAATCGGCGCAACCATGATGCTCACGTCAGTAGCAACGCCTGAAATCTCCACCACTCGCGCACCCCGTGCACCGCGCGAATTACACACTCCCCGCCGCACGCATATCGTCGTGCCGCTCGTCATCATCGACGTCACCGTGCCGGGCATTTCGTCGGCCAATGGACGGCGCGCGTTGCATGCCGCGCTCGGAGACGATCTGCGTCTCTACATCGTGACCGTCGATCGGCAGCACGAGCGCGTGACCTTTCGTGTCGAAGTCACCTCGCGCACGCTCGACGACGTGATCGGCCTGCTGGCGGCCACGCTCGATCGCGCCACGCTCGGTCGCGCGCAAGCCACCGTGATCCGCCGCCCGCGCGTCTTTTGACATAGATCAAAGTTTGCACGGACGACTGGCTAGTCGTCCGCAGACCTTTACACATCTTTGCAATTGCCCGCGAGTGGCCATGTAGAGTCGCCGCTCCTGTTACCGCGTGTCCCCTCCCGCAGGCCCTCGCAAGCGTCCCGGTTTCCCCGCCCACGCCACGGCAATCCAGTGAGATTGCCATCAGTGCTGTTCGAGTTGTCCACCCCGCAGCTCACCATGCATCGCCTTCGCCAGGGACCCGCCTTTTGCAAAGCGTGATCCTATGTCCTTGTCGTCTCTCGATGCCGCACGCCGGCATGCCGGTTCTGATTTCCTTGCTCAACTACGTCGTTCAGCCGCAGCAGCGCTGATCGCGGTGGGCGCGCTCGCCGCACTGACCGGCTGCTCCGTCACCTTCCCTACCCCCACACCGCCGCCCGCTCAGGCCGCGCTGATCAACGGCGGCAACGACGGTATGCTGATCCCGTTGCATGTGGAGCGCGCGGACGAAGATCACGCGCGTCTCGGCCTGCCGGTCCAACTCGACGGCAAGGCGTTGTACATGGCGCTCGACACCGGAACGCAAGGCACGCGGGTGCTGAAATCGGTGCTGCCCGGTTCGAACTATCCGAGTGCTGGCGGGGTGAGCTCGCTGTCGTTCGCGAACGGCGTGGAAATTCTCGGCTCGTCCATCAAGCTGCCGTTCAGCGTGGCCGGCACCAAGCCGGCGCTGATCGCCGCGCAAGCGGTGGACGTCGTGCGCTGCCTGCCGAACGCTCGCAAATGCGCCGGGATGGATGGCTACACCGGTGAATTCGGCTGGGCGTTTTCGGGCATCGTCGGTGTAGGCGCGGCGCAGCCGGACGATAGTTGCTGCACTCAACCCTTGCGCGCGTTGCCCGGCAACATCGGTCAACGCTATCTGGTGCACGCCAACTTCGCGAAGCCGTATATGGTGTTGAGCCCGTCGAATACGCTTACCAAAGACTACGCGATGGCGCCGATGACAGTCTCGAAAGACGGTACGGCGCAATGGCCGCGGGGCTGCGTGAACGTAGGCGGCAAGATGACCTTCTGCGCGCCGCTGGTGTTCGCCACCGGCAGCACGGGCATGATCCGTATCGAAACCGACAAAGCGCCCAACTGGACCGGCGACGGTGAAGCGGGCAGCGTGCTCGACCAGGGCAACTATGAAGCGGCTATCGGCACGGGTTCATGGGTGCATCGTTACGAAAAAGCGCAAGTCACGATCGTCAAGGCGAAGCCGGATGCGAACCGGATCGTGGTCGGTTTGATGGCTATGCAAAATATCGATGTTCTATTCGACTTCGCGAACCGGCAGCTCGGTTTGTATGCGGCCCAGCAAAGCGAACGATTCGCCCCGTGAGATTCATCGCTCGATAAAAAGGCCGTGCGAAAAAAATCGCACGGCCTTTTTTCTTTTGAACACGCACCACAACCGCGTTCGTATCACGCCATATTGAGCGGATTCACGTGCCAGATGTTGCGTGCATATTCGCCGATGGTGCGATCCGACGAAAACTGCCCCATGCCCGCGACATTCTCGATCGCGCTCTCGGCCCATGCGCGCCGGTCGATGAAACGCGCGTCCACTTCATCCTGCGCTTTCGCAAACGCGGCGAAATCGGCAAGCACCATATAGTGGTCACCCCAATCCACCAACGTGTGAAAGATATCCGAGAAGCGCAGTGGATCGTCCGGCGAGAAGAAGCCCGTGCGAATCTGGTCGAGCGCCATGCGCAGTTCCGGATTCTCCTCGTATAGTTGTCGCGGCCGGTAGCCGGTGGCGCGCAGGCTGTCCACTTCATCTGCGGTATGGCCGAAGATAAAGATATTGTCGCGCCCTACGGCGTCGCAGATCTCGATGTTGGCGCCGTCCATCGTGCCGATCGTCAACGCGCCGTTCAGCGCGAGCTTCATGTTGCCGGTGCCCGAGGCTTCGGTGCCGGCCATCGAAATCTGCTCCGACAGATCGGCCGCCGGAATGATCAACTCAGCCACGCTCACGCCGTAGTTCGGCACAAACACCACCTTCAGACGATCGCCGATCAACGGATCGTGATTGACCTTCTCGCTGACGTCACCGATCAGCTTGATGATCGTCTTCGCCATGCGATAGGCGGAAGCGGCCTTGCCGGCAAACAGCACCACGCGCGGCACCCAATCGCGCTCCGGATTCGCGCGAACCTGGTTGTAGCGGACGATCACGTGCAGCACGTTCAGCAACTGCCGCTTGTATTCGTGAATGCGCTTGACCTGCAGATCGAACAACGCATCGGGATCGAAATGCAGCTTCGTGTGATGCGCGAGCCGCTGCACGAGCCGCAGTTTGTTCTGCCGTTTGGCTTCGCGGAAGGCGTCGATAAACGCGCTGTCGTTGCGCAGCGCGCGCAGTTGGTCCAGCTCGAGCAGATTGCTGCGCCAATCCTTGCCTATCTGCTGATCGATCAGCGATGACAGTGACGGATTCGCCTGCGCCAGCCAGCGCCGCGGCGTGATGCCGTTGGTGACGTTGGTGAAACGGTCCGGATAGATGCGCGCGAAGTCGGCGAAGATATCGCGCGTCATTAACTGCGAATGGAGTTTCGATACGCCATTCACCTTGTGACTCGCGACAATCGCCAGATATGCCATCCGCACACGCCGTTGGCCATACTCGTCGACCAGCGAAATGCGGCGGATCATCTCGCCGTCATGTCCCGATTGCTCGCTGACATGCTTGAGAAATCCCGCATTGATCTCGAAGATGATCTCCAGATGACGCGGCAAAAGCCGCGCAAGCATCTCGACGTCCCACGTTTCCAGCGCTTCGGGCATCAAGGTGTGATTCGTGTACGAGAAGATTTTCGTAACGTGCTGCCATGCCTTGTCCCATGGCTGATGGTGAACGTCCACCAGCAAACGCATGAGCTCCGGAATCGCCAGCACCGGGTGCGTATCGTTCAGATGCACCGCGACTTTTTCGGAGAAACGCCCGAACGTGCTGTGCGTGCGCTGATAGCGGCGAATCAGATCCTGCATCGTCGCGGAAACAAAGAAGTATTCCTGACGAAGCCGCAACTCGCGGCCGGCCGGTGTCGAATCGTCCGGATAGAGCAGCCGTGAGACGTTCTCAGACATGTTCTTGGTGTCGACCGCGTTGCGGTAGTCGCCGCGATTGAATGCACCCAGGTCGAGCTCTTCGGTGGCACGCGCGGACCATAGGCGCAGCGTGTTCGTTGCACTGGTCGCGTAACCGGGGATCACCGTGTCGTAGGCCGTGGCATTCACATGCTCGGTGTCGATCCATTCGACATGCTCGCCGCGCTGCACGGTACGTCCGCCGAAGTGCACCATGTACTTGATCTCAGGCCGCGGAAACTCCCACGGATTGCCCGCCCGCAGCCAGTAGTCCGGCGCCTCCACCTGCTCGCCGTTGACGATCTCCTGGCGGAACATGCCGTATTCGTAGCGGATGCCGTAACCGAAACCCGGAATGCCGAGCGTCGCCATCGAATCGAGAAAACAGGCCGCGAGCCGCCCGAGGCCACCGTTGCCGAGGGCAGCGTCCGGCTCGATGTTGACCAGCATCTCCATGTCGACGCCGAGACTCGCAAGCGCTTCCTTCATCTGATCGTGAATGCCGAGCGCGAGTAACGCGTTCGTAAACGTTCGGCCGATCAGGAACTCCATCGACAGGTAATAGACGCGCTTGACGTCCTGTTCATATTGCAGGCGCGTGGTCTTCATCCAGCGCGCGACCAGCCGGTCGCGCACGGCGAGTGCGGCGGCGTGCAGCCAGTCATGCGGGTGAGCGGTAACGGCGTCCTTGCCGACACCGTACATCATGCGATTGGAAATTGAGCGCCGTAGCGCGTCGACGGTACTGTTGAGCTGGTCGAATTCCAGATCGACGGCTGTCATCGAAGCCTCCGGGAAATAGCGACACGACCTACGCAAACCGCATGGATGACGGACGGGAGGCGCGTGCCGGTCTGGCGGGTTAACAAGCAGAGTAGGACATTTTACGGCCCGTGAACATCGGCGAGCCAGAGCGGGGGTTCACGCACATGCCATGCCTACTGGAAGGTGGCGCTTCACGGATTTTGCGCACGGACGCGGTGCAAACCGCCCGCACGCGGCACTGCGCGCGTGCATCGGCCCGCAAAACAGGCAGGCGATGGCGAGGGGTGAAGGCCCCCTGCGTCGCAGAAAGCATGCACGATTATTTTTTCGATGTGTGACTGGCCGATGAATGCGTTGACTGGTTCGATGCGTGGTCAAATCGGAGCACCTCGTCTGCTGAACGGTTATGTGAAGTGAGGTGTGACAAGGTGAAACGCGTGTCAGTTCGAAGACTCGAGACCGGGTTGACCGTTAGTTGCGTGTTAGCTGCAGTTTCGCTGCGTCATAGGCAGCTTACAAAGCGCCTCCGCCCCGCCAGGCTCCCAGCACGATTTCCGCGTCTCTGTAACAATCGCTTCATTCGCCGCGCGAGCCGCCTGGAACACTGCACTCGGCCTCTGCGCGCTTCATTCCATGCAACCCTGCCACTGGCGCGCCGCGCTGTCCTTCGGACGCGCCCGGTGCTGCGCCATGCCTAACCCGACGAGCCACGCCTTGTCCGACAAACCCAGCACTGCCCGCAGCGCAACACTCGACCAGACCTTGCCGGCAGACGGTCCGATGAGCGCGGCCAACCGCCGCGCGATGGCTGCGATCATGCTCGCGGTCGCGCTCGCCACGCTCGATACCGCGATCGCCAATACCGCCCTGCCCGCCATTGCCACGGATCTGCATGCGCAGCCCGCGGCGTCCGTGTGGATCATCAACGCCTACCAGCTCGCAATGGTCGCGACGCTGCTGCCGCTCGCCGCACTCGGCGACATCGTCGGGCATCGCAGGATTTATATCGGCGGCATTGCGCTGTTCACACTGGCGTCGCTCGCGTGCTCGCTCGCCTCGACGCTGCCGATGCTGGCCGCCGCGCGCGTGCTGCAAGGTCTCGGCGCGAGCGCGATCATGAGCGTGAACACGGCGTTGATCCGCTATTTGTATCCGCCGCATCGGCTCGGACGAGGCCTCGGCACCAATGCCTTGATCGTCGGCGTGTCGTTCGCAGTCGGGCCGACGGTAGCGTCGCTGATTCTGTCGGTGGCCGCATGGCCGTGGCTGTTCGCGGTCAACGTGCCGCTCGGCCTGCTGGCTCTGGCCTTCGCGTGGCCCGCGCTACCGCACACCGAGCGCGGCACCCACAACTTCGATCCGGTTGCGGCGCTCCTCAACGTCATCACTTTCGCGGCACTGATCTTCGCGCTTGGCGAAGCGGCCCAGCGCGCGTCGACGCAACTGGTGCTGAGCGCCGCGGCGATCGCCGTGGTGTTCGGCGTGCTGCTGATTCGTCGCGAAGCGGGTCACCCTGCGCCGATGCTGCCGGTCGATCTATTCAAGCGGCCGGTGTTTGCGTTGTCGGCGGTGACCGCGGTGTGTTCGTTCGCCGCGCAAGGGCTGGCGTTCGTGTCGCTACCTTTCTATTTCGAGGACGTGCTGCATCGCAGCCAGGTCGAGACCGGCTTTCTGATGACGCCGTGGCCGGTGGTGGTGGCATTGGCCGCGCCGCTGGCGGGCAGTCTGTCCGACCGCTACCCGCCGGGCTTGCTCGGCGCGATCGGCCTCGCGGTGATGTCGGCGGGAATGGCGTCGCTGGCCTTGCTGCCGGTGCATCCGCACGTGCTCGACATCGGCATTCGCATGGCGATTTGCGGCGCGGGCTTCGGCTTCTTCCAGTCGCCTAACCTGAAGGCATTGATGGCGAGCGCCCCGCCCGAGCGCAGCGGCGGCGCCAGCGGCATCGTCGCGACCGCGCGGCTGCTTGGGCAAACTACCGGCGCCGCGCTGGTCGCGCTGAGCTTCGGCATTGCGGGCCGGCATGGACCGACGCTCGCGCTCAGTACCGGCGCCTTCTTCGCCGGCGCGGCGAGCCTCGCGAGCGGGCTGCGGCTGTTCGCGCCTTCGCATCGCGCGGGCGCGCATGCAAAGGCGTCGGCGGATTAGCCGACTAGCCGGACTCGGCGGACTAAGCAGAACGGGCGCGCTGCCACCGCAGCGCGCCCGTTTTTTCCCTCTGCGTGCCTCTGCCTGAGCAACCGCTCAGCGCGCGGCGAAGTACCCCTTCACGGCGGCAATAAAGGTATCGATATCCGCGCGTGACACATCTTTGTGCGTGACGAAACGCGACGCGTAGAGCATCTGCGTGAGGATGCCGCGCTCCTTGAGCCACGCTTCGAGCGGCACGCAATCCTGCTGCGGAAACTGCGCGAACACCATGTTGGTCGCGATCGACTGCACCTTGACGTGGTCGATCGCTTCCAGACCGGCCGCCAGATGCGCGGCGTTCGCGTGATCGTCGGCGAGACGCTCGACGTTGTGATCCAGCGCGTACAGGCAAGCCGCCGCCAGCACGCCGGCCTGACGCATGCCGCCGCCCAGCACCTTGCGCCAGCGATGCGCCACCTCGATCAGCGCCTGGCTGCCGACCAGCACCGAGCCGACCGGCGCGCCCAGCCCCTTCGAGAAACAGATCGAGATCGAATCGAACGGTGCGCACAGCGCCGCGACCGGCTTGCCCGACGCCACCGCCGCGTTGTAGACCCGGGCGCCGTCCAGGTGAGCCGACAAGCCGCGCTGACGCGCCAACTGCACCGCCTCGTCGACGTAACCCGCCGGCAGCACCTTGCCGCCAATGGTGTTTTCCAGCGCCAGCAGCCGCGTGCGCGCGAAGTGGTTGTCGATCGGTTTGATCGCCGCGGCGATCTTCTCGAGCGGGATCGACCCGTCGGCGGCATTTTCGAGCGGCTGCGGCTGGATGCTGCCCAGCACCGCCGCGCCGCCGCCTTCGTACTTATAGGTGTGTGCCAACTGGCCGACGATGTATTCGTCGCCACGCGCACAATGCGCCATCAACGCAGCCAGATTGCTTTGCGTGCCGCTCGGGAAGAACAGGCCGGCTTCCTTGCCGGCGCGCTCCGCGACCGTTGCCTGCAAACGCAGCACGGTGGGGTCGTCGCCCCAGACGTCGTCGCCCACTTCGGCGGCCGACATCGCCGCGAGCATGGCCGGGGTGGGACGGGTTACGGTATCGCTGCGCAAATCGATCATGGTGAGAGCCTTGTGTGTCCCGAGGTGTCCCGAGTTTGTATCAAAAAATTAGCTTATCCGCCCGACTTCGGCAGCCACGCAAGCGGATCGACCGGCTGGCCGTTGTGGCGCACTTCGAACTGGATCGACGCCACGCCCCGGCTATCCACGCCGACTTCGCCAATGGTCTGCCCTTGCGCGACAGCGTCGCCTTCCTTGACCAGCAGTGTACTGTTCTGTCCGTAGGCGGTAATCAGCGAGTCGTCGTGCTTGATGATGATAAGCGGGCCGTACGCTTCTATCCCCGTGCCGGCATACACCACCCGGCCGGTCGCGGCCGCCTTGACCGGGTCGCCCGGATGGCCGCCGATGACGATGCCGTTCGACTTGCCCGGCGCAAAGGCTTTCAGTATGGGACCGCGCAACGGCCATTGCAGCACGCCTTGCTGCGCGACGTCGGCCTCGCCGGGCGCACCCGGTGTCGCGGTCGCACTATTCTGACCGGCAACATTGACCGGCGGTGTCACGACACTACCCGACGCCATCGGCGGAGCTACCCGCAGAACTTGTCCGGGATTGACCGGCGAATTCGCTGCGAGACCGTTCCACGCCGCAATCTCCTGCGGCTTACGGCCGTATGCTGACGCAATGGCCGCCAGCGAGTCGCCTGGATTGACGCGGTAGTAACCGGCCGGCACCGGGACCGTGGCAAGCGTGGTCGGCCGCGACGGCGCGCTGCTGTAGAACGGCGTGCTTTCCCACGGCATCGTCGTACAGCCGCTGATCAGTACGCCGAGGGTCGCCGCGATCAGCAACCGGGTCGCCGTGAATTGCCATTGTCTTGTCATGTGATTTTCCTCGACATTTTGATTCAACCGGATTCGATCAGCCCGAAGCATTTGCCGTGCCGCACGGTGCGGGCGTCACGGCGACTGTCCATTATGCCGCCGTGTGCGCCGGCTAAGGCTCCGGCATGGGCATGGGTGAGACGTCCCTCAGACGCTGCCCTCGGCCTCGACCACCAGAATGCGCGCCACGCCAATGGGATGCGCGACATGTTCGGTGCCCACCGACGCGTAGAACACGTCGCCTGTTTCCAGAATCGCCGACTGCTCGACCCCGCCCTCGCGATAGCGCATCTCCACGCGGCCGTCGAGCACGGCAAACACCTCCTCGCCGTCGTTGACATGCCACTTGTACGGCTGATCGGTCCAATGCAGACGCGTTGTGATGCCGCGCATATTGGCGATATCGAGCGCGCCCCAGGGACGCGTCGCGGTGAAGCTCTTGCTGCGGATGATCTTCATGGCGGATAGCTGGTTGAGAAACTTACGCTGCCGGCACGTTATCCGTGCTGCATACCGGCGTGCCCGGCCCGGCAGGATCGCGCGCTTCGACTGGCCCCATTATAGGTGCTGCGGCAAGCATGGCCGCCGACATGCGGCCGCCCAGGAGCATTAGTGTGATTATTGAATCCTTTCAGCCCTCGCCTATACTCAGTCATGCTGCCGCAACGCGCCGTAAGCAAAACGCCTGAATTCAGCGAGGAGTTGGGGATGAACAAAGCCACGTTTCTGGCCGTGCAGCTCAACGTCGACGACATTGCGGCGTCGCCGGGTTTGGTCGAATTGCTGAACACGCATCTGGTTTTCGCGGCAGACGTCGCCGAGGCCGCCGACGCATTGGTTCAACTGGCCAGCATCGCGGGATTGTCCAGTGGCGTCGAAGCCAGCGTTGAGATTCCGGCTCTGGCCATCGAACGGCTGCGCGAGGCGCTCGACAATCTCAGCGGTTACGACGAATCCTGGTTGCTTGCGCTGGAACCCAGCCGCGCGCTGTTCGACGAAATTGGCCGACGGCATCGCACCCTGCATTAAAGCTGCGCTCGCGGACAACCCATCAGCACCCCCGCGCACCGACGCGCACCCCGGCGCTCCCCCAGGCGCCGACGGTCCGCCAGTTTTCGCTCACCGCCCGAACCGCCTGATCGCCCGGCATACCTGAGTGTCGGCGCCATCCGAAGGTTTCGGGCGAGTCAACCGGAGGAACGCCGTGAAAAGTCTCCTGAACCGCCGTAGCGTGCTGGCAGGCCCATCGCATCTCGTGCAGGTCTCACGAGAGAACAGCGCCAATTCCGTATCGCCCGACGACAGTGAGGGGGCCGCGCTAGCTGCGGCAGCCGGCGTCGCTCCCGCTGGCTCCGCGGCCGGCTCACCCGCGGTTGCCCAGGCTGCGGAGCCGGCGCGGCCGGTGACGACGTTACGGCCGGTGCCGGTGGTGCCCTCGCAAGTCAGCGCGCGCGGCGTGCAGATGGCCGACACCGCCGAAGTCGAATGGCTCGCCGAAGAAGAGGCGCTGACGCCGTTTCGCGTATTTCGCAGCTTCGCCTATTCGGTGAGCCTGTTGTTCCACGCAAAGGAATTGACGTACTACGTCGCGCTGTATCAGGACGGCTCGTTGTGGCGCGCACTCAAAGCCGCCGACCTCGAAGCTGCGGAAACCGCCTTTCATCATTTCGAGGAACAGGCAACCCGGCTTTCGGATGGCGAGACGCGCCGCGCGCAACTCGAGGCGCAAAACGAGCAGTTGGCGCGCATGATCGCCCGCTCCGAGGCACAGGCCGAACGGTTGCGCTCGGATCTGCAACGGCGCGGCGCACAGGAACAGACCGTGTCGAACCGGCAGCATCAGGTGCGCAAGGAAGTGTCGCAACTGGAAGCGCAACGGGTGGCCGCGCAGGCGCATCTGAACAAGGCGCATCGGCAGATTCACCAGCTCAATCTGACCAGCAACGAAGGGATTCCCCATTTGCCGAACCGGTGATGCCTGCTCTGAGATTGAGCTGAGATTGAGCTGAGATTGAGCTGAGATAGACCCAACGGCGAAGCAGCGCCGTAAACGACAAAACGCCGCCCGACAATTCCGGGCGGCGTTTTTTACATTGCTCGCCGCCAATCAGCCTGGCGGCGTTTGCATCAGCTTCAGCGCGATTTAGTTGCCGAAGTAGACCGAGTTGCGGTCATTGCCGCTCACCGGACGGCCGGCTTGCGAGGTGCCTGCCATCGGTGCGCCGTAGCCGCTGTTCACAGCTTGAGCGGTGCCGTTCTGAGCATCGACACGTGCTTGTGCGGCTTGCAGGTTAGCCGGGTAGTCGACATGGTCGCCGATCGGGTTGTAACCGGCCTTTTCCAGTTGCACCAGTTGAGCGCGGACTTCAGCGCGCGTCAGGGGTTGGTTCGATTGGGCAAACGAGGCAACAGGCGCAACCAGAGCAGCGGCAACGACAACAGCAGAGATAAGGGACTTCATGATGTAAACCTCCAGAACTTGTAGTTAATGCGCTTTGGGACCTGTTGTCCGTAGCGCTTAAGTAGAAGTTTAGGAGCGTTGACATGTAGGGGAAACCCCTAAAACGACGAAACTCTATTGCGATTTTCGAAACAGTAACCGGCCTGACGTGCCGCCACGCTATCAGTCCGATAGCTTTGGACAATAATCGCCTATCTCGATTTCAATCGCTCATGCAGCCCGGCGCGCCTTATGGCAAGCGCGCGCCGGGCCGCAATTCAAACGATCAATTCCAGTTCGCGTGGAAGCTGCCCGGCTTGTCGATACGCTCGAACGTATGCGCGCCGAAGAAATCGCGCTGGGCCTGTACCAGGTTTGCCGGCAGGCGTTCCGAACGATACGCGTCGAAATACGCCACGGCCGATGCGAAGGCCGGCACCGGCACGCCCGCATTGACGGCGGCAATCACGACCTCGCGCAATGCCGACTGGTAGTTCTTTGCGATGTCGCGGAAGTACGGATCGAGCAGCAGATTGGCAATCGCCTTGTCTTTCGTATAGGCGTCCGTGATCTTCTGCAGGAAGCGGGCGCGGATGATACAGCCGGCGCGGAAAATCTTCGCGATCGTGCCGTAATCGAGATCCCACTTGTACTCTTCCGAGGCCGCCCGCAGTTGCGCGAAGCCTTGTGCGTACGAAATCACCTTGCTGAAATACAGCGCACGGCGCACCGATTCGATGAAGGCGTCACGCTCCACGCCCAGCGGCTTCGCTGCCGGCCCTTCCAGCACCTTGCTCGCGGCCACGCGCTGAGTCTTCAGCGACGACAGCACGCGCGCGAACACGGCTTCCGTGATCAGCGGCAGCGGTGCGCCGAGGTCGAGCGCGTTCTGGCTGGTCCACTTGCCGGTGCCCTTCTGCGCCGCGCGATCGAGGATCACGTCGACCAGGTCCTTGCCGGTTTCTTCGTCTTTCTTGTCGAAAATCTTCGAGGTGATCTCGATCAGGTAACTGTCGAGTTCGCCCTTGTTCCATTCGGTGTAGACCTTGCCCAACTCTTCGTTCGACAGGCCGACCACCTGCTTGAGCACGGCATAGCTCTCGGCGATCAACTGCATGTCGCCATATTCGATGCCGTTGTGCACCATTTTCACGAAGTGGCCCGCGCCGTCCGGTCCCATGTACGCCACGCACGGCTCGCCGTCCGGCGCCTTGGCGGCGATCTCGGTGAGGATCGGGGCGACCAGGTCATACGCGTCGCGCTGTCCGCCCGGCATGATCGACGGGCCTTTCAATGCGCCCTCTTCGCCGCCCGACACGCCCGTGCCGATGAAATGCAGGCCGGCCTTCGCCAGTTCCTGATTACGGCGGATGGTGTCGGTGAAATGCGTATTGCCGCCGTCGATCAGGATGTCGCCCTTGTCCAGCAGCGGCTTGAGCGATGCGATCGTAGCGTCGGTCGGTTCGCCGGCTTTGACCATCAGCAGAATGCGGCGCGGCTTTTCCAGCGACTCCACGAATTCTTCCAGCGTGAAAGCCGGCACCAGCTTCTTGTCCGGATATTCGGCGATGAGTTCGTCGGTTTTCTCGCGGCTACGGTTGTACACCGACACCGCGTGGCCGCGGCTTTCGATGTTGAGCGCCAGATTGCGGCCCATGACCGCTAGCCCCACCACGCCGATTGCCTGTTTGCCCATGTGAATTCTCCAGAGTCCAATGAATGTCGAGACGCCGCGCCGGAAGGAACGTCGGCGGGACGTCGAGGGTGAAAGGATAAAAGAAATGCCGGCTTGCCGCTCGCTGGCGCTCATGGGCGCCACGCAAGCGGAGCTTTGCGCCGCGCGTGGCGCTTCGGGGCGTCCACGCGCGGTCAATCGTTTTGTCAGACTCGTCCGACCCGTTAGCGTTTCCTGAACACCAGACTGAAATTGTTGGCCGGCATCGCGATGGGTTCGTCGCACACCAATCCAAGCGACGCGCCCAGCGCTACCACGGTTTCCATTTCGCGCACGCCCCACGCCGGATCACGGCTGCGCAACTGCCAATCGAATGCCTCGTTGCTCGGCGAGGTATGCGCGCCGCCGCGTTTGTAAGGGCCGTACAGATACAGTACACCGCCCTCGGCAAGACGGCGGCTCGCGCCGTCGAACAGCGCTTGCGTCGCGCTCCACGGCGAAATGTGAATCATGTTGATACAGACCACGGCGTCGAGTTTGCCCTGCGCGTCCACACCCCAATCCGCCTGATGCACATCTAGAGCCAGCGGCGCGCGCACGTTCGCCAGTCCTTCGTGCGCGGTCCATGCGGCAATCGACGCGCGTGCATCCGCATCGAGGTCGCTCGGCTGCCAGTCAAGCCCAGGAAGCGCGCTGGCGAAACACACAGCGTGCTGCCCCGTGCCGCTGGCGATTTCCAGCACGCGGCCGGTGGCGGGCAGCACCTCGCGCAATACGGCGAGAATCGGTTCGCGATTGCGTTCGGCAGACGGCGAGCGTTGCCGCAACGCCGGATGGGAATCGGTCATGTTCACTTTGTTTCAGTACAGCGCCGTGCGCACGCGTTCGGCGAGCTCACGGTCATAGGTCACCGCATCGAACTGCACGCCGTTGATGCGCCGGTGGATCTCACCCGCGCTCGGCAGGCGTGAACGTTCGACATAATGCGCCGGATCCCACAGTTTCGAGCGCACCAGCGCCTTCGAGCAATGAAAATACACCGCGTCGACGTCGATCAGCAAAACGGTGCGCGGCAGTTTACCTTCGACGGCGAAACTGTCCAGCAATTCCGGATCATTGGAAATGCTGCCGCGGCCGTTCACGCGCAAACTTTCGCCGACGCCCGGAATGATGAACAGCAGCGCCAGATGCGGCTCGGCGATGATATTGCGCAGACTGTCGACGCGATTGTTGCCGATGCGGTCCGGCAGCGCGAGCGTGCGTTCGTCGATCACGCGCACGAAGCCCGGCGCGTCGCCGCGCGGTGAACAGTCGAGACCGTCGGGACCGGCGGTGGCGAGCACCACGAAGGGCGCGACCTCGATGAACGCGCGATAGTCTTCGTTCACGTAGGGAATCTCTTTGTTCACTGCGCGCTCGTGAGGCTGACCGTAGATTGCTTCGAGCTGTTCGATCGTCGTCAACATCGGCGTTCCTTGGGTGTGGCGGTTTCTTGTGAAAGCAGCGCTGCGTGGGATAAAGATTATCGGCGATTTACGCGGGCCGCGCGGTTTCCGGCAACCAACCCACGCAACCTGCCCCCGCTGCGTAACTAGTCCAGTGCGAGACGGCCCGCGAGCGCGGTCAGCGTATCGGCGCAGGGTGCGGCAATTTTCAGCGACAGCAACGGATCGGCGCGCGTGCGCCCCAGATTGATCGCAACGATCGGCTTGCCCTGCTTCTGCGCCCACACGCAGAAGCGGTAGCCGGAATAAACCATCAGCGACGAGCCGACCACCAGCACGGCATCCGCCGCATCGAGCGCATGCGAAGCCGCTTCGACGCGCTCGCGCGGCACGCTTTCGCCGAAGAACACCACCGAAGGTTTCAGCAAACCGCCACAGTTCGTGCATGCCGGAACGCGAAAAGATTCCAGATCGTGCCACTCCAGATGCGCGTCGCCGTCAGCCGCGGTTTCGGCAGTGACGTTCAGCAGCGCGGGATTCCCGGCTTCGAGCGTCTGCTGGATCGACGCCCGCGTATGCTGCATGCCGCAGTCCAGACACGTCACGCCATCAATGCCGCCGTGCAGCTCGATCACTTCGCGGCTGCCCGCGCGCTGATGCAAACCGTCGACGTTCTGCGTAACGAGCGTCGGCACATGGCCCGCTGCCTCGAGCCGCGCCAATGCGGTATGCGCGGCGTTGGGCTGCGCGTTGGCCACGACCGGCCAGCCGACCATGCTGCGGGCCCAATAGCGCTGACGCATCGCGGCCGTGCCGAGAAATTCCTGCAGCGTGATTGGCGGCGAACGCTTCCATGCGCCGTTGTCGTCGCGATAGCCTGGAATGCCGGAGTCGGTGCTAATGCCCGCGCCGGTCAGCACGAACAGACGCGGATAGCGCTGCACGAAGGTATGCAGGTCGTCCAGCGTGTGCGATGCGTTGAAGGGTTCGACGTATGCGGACTGGGGGTCGGTCATGACGGGGAGAAGGTGTGGCTGCGGCCTGGGTGTGAAAGCTGAAACGCCGGTTAGCGGCGCGTGCGCGGCTTGCTCTGCCGCTCGCGCGCGGTTCGCGCCGCCGGCGCCGCTTGCCTTGCTTGCCATTCGGCGAGCGCTGACTGATAGCGCTCGAGCGCTTCATCGTAGAGATCGAAGACACACGGATTGCAGCCGCTATGACAACAATCTTCGAGCTCGGGCTGCACGGGCGGCACCGGCTGCGGGTCGTCCTTGGGTGTGGCTCGGGGCACGGTGAATCGCTTTGTCGAAAAGGCGGGAAACGCTCAGTATAAGTTGATCTCCCGCGCGGCGCGCGGCGGCGCTCCGGGCTGAACGCGCGCCTGCAAAGCCCGCCCAGGCCGCTCCTGCAAGCCGCTCGCCCCGCGAAGCCCCGCCTTTCAGCCTCTGCCGACGAACGGCATCTTGCTCGCCATGATCGTCATGAACTGCACGTTCGCCGACAACGGCAACTCCGCCATATGCAGCACCGCGTCGGCAACATGTTGCACGTCCATCAACGGCTCGACCGCGATTTCGCCGTTTGCCTGCGGTACGCCTCGGGCCATCCGCTCGGCCATCTCCGTCGCGGCATTGCCGATGTCGATCTGCCCGCACACGATGTCGTATTTGCGGCCGTCGAGCGAAACCGCTTTCGTGATGCCGGTAATCGCGTGCTTGGTCGCGGTATAGGCGATGCTGTTCGGCCGCGGTGCATGCGCGGAAATCGAGCCGTTGTTGATGATGCGGCCGCCCCGCGGCGTCTGCGCTTTCATCAGGCCGAAGGCCGCGCGCGTGCAGAGAAATACGCCGGTAAGATTGGTGTCGACCACCGAGCGCCATTCTTCGATATCGAGTTCGTCGATATCCACCGGCGAGCCATTGCGGCCCGCGTTATTGAACAGCACGTCGAGCCGGCCTCGCCACGTGCGGATCGTGTCAAACAGCGCGGCGACGCTGTCGGCGTCCGTCACGTCGCAAGCCACGGCAAGCGCGTCGCCACCCCGTTGCCGCGCTTCTTCGGCCACGGCGTCGAGCGGCGCCTGGCGGCGGCCGGCCAGCGCGACGCTATAGCCGTGTTCCAGCAGCCTGAGCGCACAGGCTCGGCCGATGCCGCTGCCCGCGCCCGTCACCAGCGCCACTTTCCTGATTCCCGTTCCTGTCACCACGACTCTCCTTGTTGCGTAGATGCGCTGCACGCGACACGTCCGGCAAGGCCACGCTATCGATCAGTCCAGCCGATCAATCCAGTGCGCGGTCGTACGGGTTCGCGAACAGCGATTTCCTATCCGCCGAAGGCGGATAGTTTGGCCTTAGCACCATACAGCAGCGGATCATCCATCACAAATGCAAAGGCACGGCCGGTCTTCACGTTGAGGAAGGATTTCGAAAACGCAACCTGGCCGTTCTGGATCAGCGGAATCGATCATCCGGCGGACCGACGCAAGCGCATGGATGCCTAACCGGTAAACCCGGTGAAGTCAGCGCTGAGGGACGGGCCACGTTGCCCGGCGTGAAATCACGGACATCGCGATGCATAACGTCTTTCAACGTGCTTTCATCAGTTGTCTTTCCGGTGCAACCCGATGCCGATCGGCGCATCAATGGTATTGTTCGCCGTTGCGCGCCGCATGCGCAATTCAAGCTCTTCCCCGGATGGTGGAAGGAAGACAGGAAGCACGCTTTATGAACCAACTCTTCACACAGCCGCAAGGTGCTGAGGCCGCGCCGCAGCGCCGCTGGCCGCGCACCGGCTACCCCCCGATGCTCACGGCCACCGCCGCCTGGCACGTATTGGTGCTGGCCGGATGCCTGCTGATGCCCTCGGCATGGCCGTGGTGGCTGGCCGCGATCTTCGCGAATCACGCTATTTTCACCGTGGCCGGCCTGCTGCCGCGCACCTCGCTGCTCGGCCCTAACTGGACTCGCCTGCCGGTCGGCGCGCGCAACGCGGACGCGATCGCATTGACCATCGACGATGGTCCCGATCCCGTCGTCACCCCGCAAGTGCTCGATCTGCTCGACGCCTTCAAGGTGCGCGCCACCTTCTTCTGCATCGGCGAGAAAGCACAACGCCATCCGGAGATCGCACGCGACATCGTTGCACGCGGCCACGCGCTGGAAAACCATTCGCAGGTTCACCTGCACACGTTCTCGATCACGTTTCCAGCCGCACTCACACGCGAAATCGACGCGGCGCAACGTACCTTCGAAGCATTGAGCGGCGAGCGGCCCATGTTCTTCCGTGCCCCGGCGGGTTTGCGCAACATCTTTCTCGAGCCCGTGCTGAGCAAGCTCGATTTGCGGCTCGCGGCGTGGACGCGGCGTGGTTACGACACGCGCGAGCGCGATCCGCAAGTCGTCGCGCACCGGCTGCTCGACGGCCTTGCCCCGCGCGACATTCTGCTGCTGCACGACGGCAATGCCGCGCTCACCATCGACGGCAAACCGCTGATACTCGCGGTCCTGCCGCGTGTGATCGACGAAGCGCGCCGACGGCATTTGCGTTTCGTGACCCTGCGTGAAGCGCGTATCGACGACTGAATCGGCGTCCTTCAGCACGGCTCGGCCGCTGCTATGCGGCGAGGCGCCAAAAAGCCCCTCGCATCGCTTTCACACGCTGCGGTTACACGCGAAAATCCGCCGCCATGTCTTCGTCCGTGCGCGCCTCGAGCTCGCCGCTGCGGCAGGCTTTCAGAAACACGTCGTAATCGCGTTCCACCTGGTCCGCGTAGTTGGTGGCATAGCCGGTGAGGGATTCCGCGAACTGATCGCCACGGCCGATGTACGCGCTGACTTCGATCGCCTGGCCACTTGCCTTGGCATGCGCGCGCGCCATGATCCAGCCGCACAGTTTCGCGTAGCCTTCGAGGAGGTCCGTGTCGAACAGCTCGATGTTCGCCGACAACTTCATGTCGCGCAGTTGCCGGAAGTAGAAGTGGCGCCCTGACGGCCCGCTCGCCCAGCCGAGAAAAATATCGCTCGCTGCCTGCAGCATGCGCTGCCCGCGAACCACCCGCTCGCCCTCATGCTTGAGCGAGGGCGCCTTGTAGTACTGCGCGATCACCGAAGGCCGTGCCTCCTTAATCTGGATGAACAGCGGCTTGCCCATGTGATCGACGTTCAGCAACACCAGACAACGTGTACCCACGCTGCCCACGCCCACCACCTTGAACACCAGGTCCTGTGCCGTGAAGTGGCTCAGCAACTCTCGCCGATCGTGCGACAAGGTTTTCAGGTATTCGCTCCACGTCCGCTCGATCAGCTTGCTCCAGTTGGCAGTCGTGAACCAGTCGTCGTCGGCAGAAAACAGCGTATTGACGCCATGCACATGAAAGAGCCCGGGCGGCGCATCGCGAATCGACCAGCGGTTGCCATCGAACTCCGCCATTTTCTCCAGCAGGCTTTCGTGGGTACGGCCCGCCGCTTTCTCCATGCCACGGCGCACGACGCGGCGACGCTCCGGCGTCAACGCTGTCTCGGCCATCAGATCGAAGGTGATACGGTCGTACCAGAGTTCGAGCGCGCCGCATTGCGCGTATTGCGCCATACGGTCGCGATATTCGGTGGCGGCGGTCATCACCAGATGCTCGGCCGTGCCGCGGCTCAGACGCATATGACGCGCGGCCACTACGAGGCTCGCGGTCAGGCGTTTCAAGTCCCACTCGAACGGACCCATTGCAACTTCGTCGAAATCGTTCAGGTCGAACACGAGTTGACGCTCCGGCGTCGCGAAGCCGCCGAAATTCATCAGATGGCCGTCGCCGCATATCGGCATGGAGAGACCTGTGTCGGGCACCCGGCTCAGATCGTGAGCCTGAATGATCGCGGTGCCGCGAAAGAACGTGAATGGCGACACCGACATGCGCCCGTAGCGCAATGGCACGAGCTTTTCGACCCGCCCTTCGCTGCTTTGCTTCAGCAGCTCGATCGGGTTGCGATGCAATTCGCCCACCGTGCGATGGCTCGACCGCTTCGAGTGCTCGCGGGCGGCACGGCCACGAGCTTCCCGTTCAGCGATGGTGCTGGCTCTCATGTTCTTCTCCGGTTTTTGTATGAATTTACTATCGGTTCCAAAGACTGCTTCTGCCGGCACGGCGGGCTGTCACCAACGGTAGCCCACACCGCCGAAAATCACGTCCGAATCGCGATCATAGCTTGTGACCACCCGATTCCACGCGATCCGCGCTTCCCAATGGTCGGTCAGACGATACGCGCCGGCGATCGTGACGAGGCCGGAAAACTTCCCGGCGCCCGGTCCCGGCGACGCGCTGTTCTCGTTTTCGTTAATCGCGTAGTAAGCGCCGAGTCCGAGTCCTAGCGTTACCTTGTCGTTGAGGAAGGCTCGCGTCGCCCAGAGCTGGCTGGTCACGCCGTCGCGGCGGGCCACCTTGCTGCTGCCTTCGTGAAGATAACCGAGCGTCACGTCGAGGTATTTCGCGAGGCCGCGACGGTACTCGAAAGCACCGCCCAGCGCGCTCGGCGAGCTGGTTGAATTGACGATGGTCTTGCCGAGATACACCGCGACTTCGTTGTTGGTGACCTTGTGCGTGCTGCCGCTTGCCCAGTCGCGCGGACCGGGCGTGCCGGGAGCATCGAGCTGATAGCCGACGCCGAACATCAGGCTTGTCGCATCCGGCCCGCGTTGCACGTGCACGCGATTCAACTGCAGTTGCGTGATCCACCGACTCGACGCGTAGTACGCCGCGCGCACGCTATACACGACACCCCAGCCGTGCGTGTCCGAATAGCTTCCGCCTTGCACGGCGGTGGTGGTGTCAAAGTAACGGTATGGCCCGATGCCTGCCTGCACGACGAACCGCGGACTTCCCACGGGAATGCGGCCCCATAGCTGGATCATCTGACCGTCCCTGTGATGGTCCGGAATGTGTCCTTCATTGAGCCACGTGAAACTCGCGGCAAAGTATTGCCCGAGCCCTTCCTGATAATTAAATGCCCAGGTGTAGGTGTTTGTGCTGCCCGCGCGAGAGCCGCCACCGAATAGTGAAAACTCCTGCGCGTGACCTGCGGTGGATACCAGCAGAAGTCCAAACCCGGCAGCGCACGAGGCCGCCTCGATTGCCAGTCTGCGGCTCACAGCAAAGTTCAGATTCCGCTTGCGCATTGCATCTCCGGATGAGTCGCTGTGACTGCCGGCATTCATGGCCCGGCAAAAAAACCGATTAGCGGTAAAAAGCGCCAGAACCGGCTGTCATTACAAATTAATTGCCATGCTAGCAGACCATTCGGTAAAAATGCCACCCTATGCTTTTTGTGTAATCGGTCATACACCTCGCTTCTCCACCATTCGGTCCGCGAATACAAAAACTGGTTGCGACCGCAACGACCCTCCCTGGTACAGCGGACAAAATTACCTGAAATTGAAATAAAGATTAACCAGTTGGTGAATATTTAGCTTTTCACGGATGCGCGCACTTCAGACATCGCGAATCCGGCCGTTTACCAGTACATACGGAATATTAGCGGCGAGCCCACAAAATCCCTTTAAATAGGGCATGTTCTAACGAACATGCGTCGCGCAAGGTAAACGGAGAGAGCATGTTTGTCGCAATTGGCTGGGTAGTGGTAATCGCTTCTGTAATCGGCAGTTTTGTCGGTGTAGGCGGGCATCTTCCCGCGCTCATTCAACCGTTCGAACTGCTATGCATTTTTGGTGCGGCGATCGGCGCGTTCGTTGTAAGCAATCCGACCGCTACGCTGAAGAAGACCATCAAGGCCATTCCTTCGTGTTTTAAAGGTGGCGGATATACAAAGGAAAAATATCTCGAACTGATCGCGCTGCTTTACGAGTTGCTTCAGAAGGCGCGCAAGGAAGGCATGATGGCGCTCGAAACCGACGTCGCCGCGCCGGAAGAAAGTGTGCTGTTCCAGAAGTATTCGCACGTATTGAAGGACCTTCATCTGCTCGACTTCATCGTCGACTATTTACGCATGATGTCCGGCGGCAACGTGAACGTGCTTGAAGTGCAGGACCTGATGGACGAAGAACTGGCTACGCATCATGCGGAGTCGTCGGTGGCGGCCAATGCGATTCAGAAGATGGCCGACGGCTTGCCTGCATTCGGCATTGTTGCCGCCGTCATGGGTGTGGTTCATACGATGGGTTCAGTCGGCGCACCGCCGGCCGTGCTTGGCGAAATGATCGCCAGCGCCCTGGTCGGCACGTTCCTCGGCATTCTTCTCGCCTATGGTTTTATCGGGCCGGTCGCCGATCTGCTCAATGCGAAGGGTCGCGCCGAAGCCAAACCTTATCAATGCGTGAAGGCCGTACTGCTCGCAGCGCTTTCCGGCTATGCACCGCCGATCGCCGTCGAGTTCGGCCGCAAGGTGCTGTTCACCGCCGACCGTCCTAGCTTCCAGGAGCTCGACGACGCCGTGCGCGCCACCAAAATGCCGAAATCGGCCTGACGCGGAGCGGCATCATGAATGAAAGAAGATCGCGCGCGTCCCGGCAGGAAGAGGCGCCCGCTCCCGTGATCGTGCGCCGCGCGAAAAAGGGTGACGACCATGGCGCGCATCACGGCGGCGCATGGAAAATCGCCTACGCCGACTTCGTCACTGCGATGATGGCGTTCTTCCTGCTGATGTGGCTGCTCGGTTCGACCTCGAAGTACGACAAGCAGGGTATCGAGGACTATTTCAACACCCCGCTGTCGAGCCTGCTCGGCGGCACCGAGGGCACGGCAGCAGCACGTCCTAACGTCATCCAGGGCGGCGGCCGTGACATTTCCGACAGCCGGCCCGGCGACGGCAAGAAGAGCCAGACCGAACCAACGCCGCCTGCGAAGGTTCCACCTGTCGTCGCGCCTGCGGACGCCGCACGGCTTCAGCAGTTGAAGGAGAAGCTTGGCGCCATGATCGAGCAGAGCCCGGCGTTAAGGGCATTCAGGGATCAGATTCGCATTTCGATCACGAATGAAGGTTTGCGTATCGAGATCGTTGATTCTCGGAACCGGCCGATGTTTCCGTCCGGCAGTTCGAGGTTGCAGCCTTATGCCGAAACGATCCTGACGCAGATTGGCGCTGCGCTCAACGACGTGGAGAATCGCATTTCGATTGCCGGTCATACGGACGCGGTGCCGTATACCGCCGGTCCGGAGGGTTACTCGAACTGGGAGCTGTCGTCCGAGCGGGCCAATGCCGCGCGCCGCGCGTTGGTGGTCGGCGGCATGCACGACGAAAAGCTGCTGCAGGTGCGCGGACTGGCCGATGTGTTGCCACTGAACAGCAATGTCGCCGACGAGCCGACTAATCGGCGGATCAGTATTCTTGTGCTGAACAAGGCCGCGGAACTCGCGTTCTTCCACGACGGCGGCCGCACGACGATTGACGAAACGTCGCCCGCAAGTTCGGCTATACCCGACGTAGTGAGCCGTTTGCAGCCGGTCAGCGTTTCACGTAGCACACCATAGAATTTTTATTGGGCAGAGGTTGGGTGCGGATCGACTTCGGCTCGTGGGCTTTTCGTGCTTGCTGCAAAGCGCATGAGGTGTGTATAGAATCGTTCGCATGCGCCCTGCCCCAGATCATCACCATGAGCCCGAGCTTCCGCTCCACACGCCCAGCGTCTCGTCTGTGACGCTGGCGGCGATCATTGCCGTGATCGCGTGGATTTCGATCGTTGCGCAAGCCGACCTGACGATCGACCGCACGCTAGCCCGCGGGCTCGGCGTGCTTGACGGGGTTGCGCGGATGAGCAGTTACCTCACCAATCTTACGGTATTAGCGTGCGCGGTCTGCTTTACCTGCATAGCGTTACGAGGACGCAGCCTGGCGATCATACGTTTTTTTCGACAGCCAACCGTCGTGACCGCGGTCGTTGTCTACATGGCATTTGTGGGAATTGCCTACAACCTGCTTCTACGCGGAATGTGGTCGCCGAGGGCGTACAGGCTGCTGCTCAACGAATCTTTGCACAGCGTTTTGCCGATGCTGACGGTGCTTTACTGGGTGTTGTTCGTACCGCGATTTCATTTACGGTTACGGCATTGCCTGCTGTGGCTCATCTATCCCGTCGCGTACCTCGCCATCACTTTCTGGCGTGGGAGTTTGTCGGACTTTTATCCCTATCCTTTCATCAACGTCGACGTGCTTGGCGTCAGACACGTCGTCCTCAATTCCGCCCTACTGTTTGGGGGATTTCTGATGTTGATGGCCGTGTTCGTGGGGATCAACTTTAGGCGTAGACGCTGATCGCTCATCGTCAGTCCACCCAAGAAGAAAAAAGCAAGCGGTAAAAACGAGGAAAGGCGCGAACAATCGCGCCTTTCCTCAATCGATACAGTCTTACGTGCAGTTAGTGCTGCGCCTCACACCGCCGCCACAACCCTCCGCGGCGACAAAACCGACACCACAAAACTCACCACAATATTAGCTGCCAGGGCGATCAATCCGATATAAAGCGGATAGGTAGCACCATCGACATGCAAGGCAAACACCGGCTTAAGTCCTTGCGAAATAGCCAACCCAGTCCCCAGCACGATCCCCACCAGCCACCCAAGAAACAACCCTGGCGTATTCAACCGCCGCGTGTACAGCGAAAACACAATAGCCGGGAAAATCTGCAGAATCCACACCCCGCCCAGCAGTTGCAGATCAATCGCATACTGCGTCGGCAGAAACACGATAAACAGCAGCGCACCGAACTTCACGACCAGAGAAACAACCTTGGCGGTCGAAGCCTCCGCCTCAGGCGTGATATTCGGCGAGACGAGAGGACGCCACAAATTCCGCGTGAATAGATTGGCCGCGCCAATCGACATGATCGCCGCAGGCACCAACGCGCTAATCGCAATGGCCGCAGCCGCAAAGCCGACAAACCACGACGGAAACAGCGTATTGAACAGCGCCGGCACCATGTCGGACGCCGACTTGACATGCACACCGGCCGCAATCGCCATATACCCAAGCAACGCAATCAACCCGAGCAACAACGTATACGCCGGCAGGAAAATCGCATTCTTACGCACCGTATTAGCCGACGAAGACGACAACACCGCCGTCATCGTATGCGGATACATGAACGCCGCCAGCGCCGAGCCCAAAGCAAGCGATGCATAAGCAGTGAACTGCGTCGGCTTCAGAATGATCCCGGTCGCACCGCCCTTGGCCTTGAAATACGTATCGGCAGCGTCGAACACATGCGCATAGCCACCGAGCTTCGCCGGAATCAGCCAGACCGCCGCGATCACGACGATATAGATCATGATGTCCTTGACGAAGGCGATCATCGCCGGCGCCCGCAAACCGCTTGCATACGTGTACAGCGCCAGAATCACGAAAGCGACGATCAGCGGCATCTCGCCGGTCACGCCAAGCCCCTTGATCACCACCTGCATGCCCACCAGTTGAAGCGCGATATACGGCATGGTCGCGACAATACCGGTGATCGCCACCGCGGCCGGGAACCACTTGCCACCGTATTCGCCCTGCACGTAGTCCGCTGCCGTGATGTGATTCTTCGCATGCGCGATCTTCCACAGCTTGGGCATCACCGCGAACACGAACGGATAGACAATGATGGTGTACGGCAACGCAAAGAAACCATACGCGCCCACCGAATACACCAGCGCGGGCACCGCAATCACGGTATAAGCGGTATAGAAATCGCCGCCCACGAGGAACCACGAAATCACCGTGCCGAACTGGCGGCCACCCAGGCCCCACTCGTGCAATTGCGTCAGGTCGCCCCGCTTCCAGCGCGCGGCAAAAAAACCGATCACGGTGACAAGAACAAAGAATGCGATAAAGACGGTCATCGCAACCGGGTTCACAGGATTGACATCGCTCATTTGACACCTCGGTACACGACGTAAATCAGCAGCGAGGTCAACGGAACCCACAAGAACTGATACCAGTAGAAGAACGGAAAGCCGGCGAAAGAGGGCCGTGTGTCGTTATAGAACGGCAACCACAGCAACGCGATGTACGGGATCAGCAAGACGATCCATAGCCATGAACGGCCGGAAGATTGGGAGGTCTCCACGAACTTCTCCTAAGTCTATTATTGAACCCGCGCGCCTCGGCTTTTGGCCGGGCACGCGGAAAACCAGTTACCTGATATTAGACGGCAGAACCGGTGTTTGCTTTTTGCACGGCACCAATCCGCCACCGCCAGGTGCACCGCAACAACGCGCCAGAAGGCGCGGCACGCCGCGGGGATGTAGTATTCGCCTTCGTGGGCGCCGTCACAAGCGCGCAACTACGTAAGCCAGCTACGTAATACTACGTAGCCCGTCGGCCGTTCTCTCTACGATGAAACTCAAAGCAAAGATTGTCCTGCTGGCGATCGTGCCCTTTCTGGCGGCCATCGCCAGTATTGAAATCGGTGTGCGCCGGGAAGCCACGGCGCTCGCCGAAACGCAGCACGCGACCACTCAGGCCGCCTACATGGCCAGCAAGGAAATCGAGCTCAAACACTATGTCGAGCTCGCGACCACGGCGATCGCCCCGCTCTACGACGCGGGCCGTGACAACGCACGCGACGATGCGATGCTGCGCACCCGCGCCCTCGACGTTCTCGAGAAAATGGACTTCGGCAAGGACGGCTACTTCTTCGTCTACGACATGCACGGCCGTACGCTGATGCATCCGCGCGAACCCGGCCTCGTCGGCCGCGACCTCTGGGCGCTGCGCGATCCGAACGGCACGCCGACGATCCAGCAACTGCTCGCCGCGGCCTCGCGCGGCGGCGGTTATGTGCGTTACGTCTGGCACCGGCCATCGACGGGCAAACTGGCGTCGAAACTGGGCTACGTGGTGCCGCTCGAACGCTGGGGCTGGATGATCGGCACCGGCATCTATCTCGACGATGTCGATGCAACACTCGCGCATATCGACGAGGGCGCGGCGGCCAACATCGATCGCACGATGCAGTGGATCGACGGCATCGCGGTGGCCGGACTCTTCGTGATCGCGTTGTGCGCGCTGGTGCTCAACGTCACCGAATACCGCAGCGCGGACGCAAAACTCAAGCGGCTCGCGCAGCAGGTGGTCGACTCGCAGGAAAACGAACGGGCGCGTCTATCGCGTGAATTGCACGACGGCATTAGTCAGATGATGGTCTCCGTCAAGCTGCTACTCGAATCGGCATTGACGCGCTTCGAACGCAGCGAGGCACGTGTCCCCGCTGCAGAGGCCGCGCTATCGACAAGTATTGCGCGGCTCGGCGACACCCTGCGCGAAGTGCGCCGCATCTCTCACGCGCTGCGTCCGTCCATGCTCGACGACCTCGGCTTGGCGGCTGCCCTGGAACAGCTTACACGCGAGTTGAGCGACCAGTCCGGCATCGAGATCGGCTTCACGCAGATCGCCCATACCCATGCCGCGTCTTTGCCGGACACGGTGAATACCGTGCTGTTCCGTATCGCCCAGGAAGCGCTGACGAATATCGTGCGGCATGCCCGCGCCTCGAACGCGGCGCTGTCGCTGGAGGTATCGAGCGACGCGGTCACGCTGACCATTGCGGACAACGGGTGCGGTTTCGACGTCGCGCACGCACTGGTCAATCCGCACGCGGGTGTGGGCCTGCGCAATATGCGCGAGCGGCTGGACTCGCTCGGCGGCAAGCTGTCGCTTAGCTCGCAGGCCGGTCATACGATCGTGACCGCGCGCGTGCCAGTGGCAGCGTCCGTGCCTCAATCGCCGGTCTTGCAGGAAACCTGATGATGAATGACATGCCCCTCGCCATCGCACGTTTGATTCTGATCGACGACCACCCGCTGGTCCGCGACGGCTTGCGCGCCCGGCTCGAAGCCGTGCGCAACATCGAGATCGTCGGCGAAGCCGGCAATGCGCAGGAAGCGCTTGCGCTCGCCGCCAGCCACGAACCCCATCTGGTGCTGATGGACGTCGGCATGAACGGCATGAACGGTATCGCGCTGGCCGGCCTGTTTCATGAGCGCTTCCCGGCAATTCGCGTGTTGATGCTGTCCATGCACGACAATCTCGAGTACGTGACCCAGGCGGTGCGCGCCGGAGCCAGCGGTTACGTACTCAAAGACTCACCGGCCACCGAAATCATTCAGGCAATCGGCGCGGTGCTGGAAGGCAAGACATATTTCAGCGCCGGGCTGGGCGCAAGATTGATTCAGGCCTCGGCGACGCAGTCGCCGATTGAACGGCTCACGCCGCGCGAGCGCGATATTCTCGATGCGCTCGCGGAAGGTCTGTCGAGCAAGCAGATCGCGCAACGCAACGATTTGTCGGTGCGCACGGTCGAAACGCATCGGCTGAATCTGAAACGCAAGCTCGATATCGAAGGCCAGGCCGAGCTGATCAAGTTCGCTGTCGAGAATCGTCGTAAGAATCGTTGAGCATCCGAACCGCCGCTGCATAATCTCGTCCAGGTAGCCGGAAATCAGAGCCGTCGATCCGTCTGCCGCACGCTCAACACGCCGGAGCAGAAGACGATGAAACGCCTGATTCGACCGTACCTGGCAGGTTTTCTGGTCTGCATGGCCGCGACGCACGCCCACGGCGAAGCGCAACGCGTCAATCGTGGGCACGACCCGTTCTTTCAGATATCCAAAGCGGTCGGTGACTGCCCGGTACCGCTGGGCCCGCTCGAGACCGAACAGGAATGGCTCGACGACAGCCATTACCGGATCGAGCGCGGCAATAGCTGCTGGGTGGAAGGCCGGTGCCGTCTTTCCAACGCGTACCTGTACGACGCGGAAATTGCCGAGGCCTTGCAACGGCGGCTCGCCAATATCAACTACGCCACCCACTGGCGCGAACAGTCGACGCTGTGGCTCACGCTGCAACGCCGCTTCATTTACGTGCAAGGCTGCGTCGCGCCAGGCTTCGACAAACAGACGTTCCTCACGGAACTCGCGAAAACCGCGGACGTCGATCGCGTGATCGACGACACCACAAGCAACCCGCACGCAGCGGCCCTTCCCTACAGAACGCTTGCTGAGCCGGATAAACCGGTGATCGACCCCGGCAACTAGTCGCTATTGAGCAGCGCCACCCCGGTCGCTGTTGTCCCGGATGATCTGCGCGATCAACGCGTCGGCGTCGCGCGAAACGTTATCGTGGACGCGGGTACTCAAAGTGGCCGCCGGCGTATCGTTGCCGATCAGATGACCGCTGCGCACGTGCGTATCCACCGACACCTGCATCGAGAGACCAAGTCGCAACGGATGCGCAGCGAGTTCGGCAGGGTCGAGCGAAATCACGATCGGCACGCGCTGCACGACCTTGATCCAGTTGCCGGCCGCATTCTGCGACGGCAACATCGAAAACGCACTACCCGTGCCCGCCGAGAAGCCTTCCACGTGCCCGTGATACACCACCTGCGAGCCATACACGTCCGACACGATACGCACCGGCTGCCCCACCCGCATGCTGCGAATCTGGCCTTCCTTGAAGTTCGCTTCGACCCATAGACGCTCGAGCGGGATGATCGACATCAGGGCGAGTCCTGGCCCGACCTGCTGGCCGATTTGCACCGAGCGCTGCCCGACCGTGCCGTCGACGGGAGAAACCACGGTGGTGCGCTGCAGGTTCCGATACGCAAGCCGCAATTGCGCGGCGGCTTGCAGAACCGGCGGGCTGGCCTCGACCGGAAACTTTCCGCCGAGCGCGCGGGCAGCATCGAGCTGGACTTGTGCCGAAGCGAGATTCGCTTGCGCAACCGCTACCGCCTCGCGGGCGCGCGCCAGTTCTTCCGGCGACACCACTTCCACCGACGCATGATCGCGCGCCGCCAGCGCGCGTTGCGCCAGTGCCAGTTCGGCGCGGCGCGCATCGATCGATTGCACGTAGAGCTTGCGCGAGATCGTCGCGTTCGCCACCTGGCGCACAGCGAGTGTCAGTTGCGCTTTGGCCTGCGCGAACGCGGCGGCCGCTTCCGCGTCGTCGAGTTTGACAAGCGGCTGACCGGCGCGAACCTGACGCGTGTTGTCCACCAGAATATCGGTGACCGTGCCGGGTATCTGCGCGGCGATCTGCACGATGTTGCCCGCCACGTAGGCGTCGTCGGTCTCCTCGAAGAAGCGCGCGCTCAACCCCCAATACGTTAGCCACGCCAGACCGGCGAGCGCCACCACAGCGAAGAAAACAGCAAACCGGCGCCGCCGCGCAGTCCGTTTCGAATCGTGCGCGTCACCCGGTATGCCTGCCCCGTCTGCCGGATTTGCCTGCTGCTGGGTCCAGCCGGCGGCATGCTGTGCCTGTTTATCGTTGTGCATTCAATCGAAGTGCGTATCCGTGATGCGTGCGTGAGAGGGAAAGGTCGGCTGATAGTGCGAGATCGGCGCGCCGGCCACCTTGCGTACGTCGAAGCCGCCGCCGAGCGCGCCCACCAACGCCACCTGCAGCATTCTGCGGCGCCCCTGTAGATCGATTTGCTGGGCGCGCTCGTCGAGTAAGGACAGGTCTGCCAGCGTCACGTCCTTCTGCATGCCGATACCGCGACGGTGCCGCTCCTCTGCAATCGCGACGATCTTTGCGGCTGCGTCGACCGCGCGGGTCTGCTCCGCGGTGAGCGTATCGACCGTACGCAACGAAGTCAGTTGACGCGCGACGTCGCCGAGCGCCTCGTCGATCGTCTTGTTGTAAAGAGCGATCGCGGCGTCGACGTTGGCGTAATCGCCGCCGAGTTGGGCACGCAGCCGGGTTCGATCGAAGATCGGCAAGGAGATCGCCGGTCCCACCGAGCCGGTCAGCGCCGCGCGCGAGAAAAGCGCGGCGGGCGTCAATGCCGTGAGCCCGGCAAAGGCCACCAGATTCACGTCGGGATAAAACTGCGCCCGCGTGGCGTCGATATTCGCGAGTGCGGCTTCGGCCCGCAGACGCGCCGCCACGATATCGGGCCGGCGGCCCAGCAGGTCCACCGGCAATTGCGCCGGCATTGGCGCGTCGGCCGCCGCTGCCAGTTGCGGACGATGCAGCGACAAACCCCGCTCCGCTCCGCGTCCCGTCAGCACGCCGATCTGCAGTTCGGTCAGTTTGATGCGTTCGTCGTTGAGTGCCTGCTGCGAAGCGAGCCGGCTTCGTTTAAGTGCTGCGTCGGCCGAGTCGTAAGCGTTATCGATGCCGCGCGCACCCCGCTCGCGCAACACCGCATCGACGCTATCCGCAGCCTGCTGTTTTTGCAGCAGTATGTCCTGCATGGCATATCCGCGGTCGAGTTCGCAATAGAGCGTCACGAGCGCAACGGTCAACGTGAGCCGTGCCTGCTCCGCATCGACGCGCGCCGCATCGCGTGTGGACAGCAGGCTGCCGGTCAGCGCGGCATTCTTGCCCCACAGGTCGAGCTGGTAGCTCAACCCGGCGAACAACGCCGCCGGCGAGACCACCGGATCGTTGAACAACTGCACCGGAATCTGCCGACCGCCAACCGACACATTGGCCACGTCGTCCGGTTGCGGCAAGCGGGCCTTGCTGAGCGTCGCGCCCGCCGTGCCGGTAAGGCCGGTGAGCGAAGCAAACTGTTCGAGTTGGGCCTGCGCGGTGCCCACCCTCGCCCTTGCGATCTGCAGGTCGGGACTATTCTGCAACGCCTCAGCAACCAGTTCATCCAGTTGCGGATCGCGGTAGCGTTTGACCCAATCGGGTGCGGGCCACGCGCCGTTCGCGTTCGGCCCGATAGTCTGGACGAGCGCATCGGCGGATGGTTTAAGCGGTGTAACGCTAGTGTGCAGACCCGCATCGCTCACGCAACCTGTCAACGCCGCTGCAATGAGCAGAAGCGGAAAAAACAGCGGCAACGAGCGCGGCAAAAGCAATTGCATAGACTGTCTCACGACTGCCAGGTACGAGATACGGCACGCGCTACCGTGCGCGCTCCCGGCTCCGGCGTGCTCATCCCGGTGACCATCGCCGGGTCAGCCACAGTAGCTGCGTTAGCCGCCCTGGCCACGTTGGCCGCGAGTCGCGGACGCGTCCGCTCCAGCGGCCCCATGCGCCCGAAGAACCCATCGAAAACACCCTGCGCAATTGCTTTGAGCTTCGCCGCCTTATCTTTCTCCAGCAGCAGGATCTGCACGATTTGCCAGAGCGTCAGCACGTTCGGCACGATCGCGACCGGCAAACGCAATCCATATTGCAGCGCCAGGTGCATTGCGTTTCGCGCGCTGTAATAGCGGCGGAAACCGGGGTGATTCATCGTCGTCAATTCCAGAGGACCCAGTTTGTGACGACTCCGCGCGCCAATCCGATGCAGCAGCACGAGCGACGGCACGACATACACCGGCACATTTCGCAGTAGCGCGCGCAAGCAATACTCGGTGTCGACATGATCGATAAACAGCGCTTCGTCGAAGCGGCCAAGCCGCGCGAATGCCTCGCGAGACACGACGCAGCCGGACGAAATCAGAAAGGCGCAGCGCTGCAACGGCGCGTCGGCCTGTATTGCCAATCTTTCGACCGCCAGCCCGCTGGTCGCGAGCTCGGGGAGGAAGCGCTGGTCGTTCTCATCGAAGATACGCGGGCCGGCGAGGAACGCCCGGCCGCTCATTGAGGCGCACCGCTCGCGCATCACCGTGAAGTAGTCGGCAGGCGCCTCGGAATCCTGGTCGAACAGCGCGACCGTCTCCACACCCGAGCCGAACAGCGTACTCAAGCCGCAATTGAAGGCGCCCGCAATGCCATTGCGATTACCGTGATGCTGCAGCGCGACGCCCGCCTCCCCCAACATCATCGCGGCGCGCGCGTCCGGCGAAGGCGAGTTGTCGACCACCAGCAGACGATCGCACCGCTCGCGCATCGCCACCACGCGTGCGACTTGCGCTTCGCTCGGATGAAACAGGATGATCAATGCGCCCAGGATCGTCATTGGAAGTTCCTCAGTGACCTAAAGCCATCGCCGCACCGCGCTTTGGACGCGTGAGCCACATCATCGCGGCGAGCACGAGGCAGGTGACGCTTGCCATGTAGAACATGTCGCCGGTCGCCATCATGTACGCCTGTTGCTGCACGACGTGATGCAAGGTGGCGAGTTCGCGCGCGCCATCGATACCCATGCCGTGCAGGCTCTGAACAAAGTGCTGCGTGTTGCCGGACGATTTCGTCACCGACTGTGCGACCACGTCGTAGTGATACAGCGCGCGGTTGTCCCATAGCGTGACACTCATTGCCGTGCCGAACGCCGCCGACAGCGTGCGCAGGAAATTCGACAGACTGGAGGCCGCCGCGAGCTTGTCGTCGGACACGCGCGAAAGCGTCGCCGCGGTCAACGGAATGAAGAAGCACGGCAAGCCGATTCCCTGAATCAGACCCGGCGTGATGATCTGCGTAAAGGTCATGGTCAACGTGAAATGCGCATCCCACCACAGCACGCCCGCAAACACGAGAAAACCGAAAGTGGCCAGCACGCGTGCGTCGAAACGGGCCGCATAGATGCCAACCAGAATCGAGAACACCAGCGCCAGCACGCCGAGTGGCGCGGTGGCAAGTCCGGCCTGATACGCGGTGTAGCCCATCACGGCCTGCAGCCAGAGCGGAAAGATCACGCCGACCACCGAAAAGCTCATCATGCCAAGCGCAATGATCAGCACGCAAAACGAAAACGTACGGTCGCGGAACAGGCTCAGATCGATCACAGGATGCCGCTCGCCGGCCTCCCAGATCAACAGCGATACGATCGCCAACCCGGCGACGATCGCGAGCGTCAGGATCAGCGGAGAATCGAACCAGCCGCGATCATGCCCAAGATCCAGCACCATCTGCAGCGAGCCGACACCGACCACCAGCAGAAGAATGCCGGGCAGATCGATCGGCGCCGCCTTGGCAGCCGGTGCGTCGGGGCGCAGCATCGTCATGCACACCGCGAACGAAAAGATGCCGATCGGCAGATTGATCAGGAAGATCCACGGCCACGAAAAATTGTCGATGATCCAGCCGCCCACCACGGGGCCGAAAATCGGCGCGAGCAGGACGGTCATCGCCCATAGCGCGAGTGCCACAACGCGCTTGTCCGGGGGAAAGGTGCGCAGCAGGATCGTTTGCGAAAGCGGCACCATCGGCCCGGAGAAAAGCCCCTGCAAAGCGCGGCATACCACCAGAAGATGAAAATCGCCGGCCACGCCGCACAACAGCGACGTCAACGTGAAGAGCACCACCGCGCCGAGAAACAGCCGCGTTTCGCCGAGCCGGCGCGAGAGCCAGCCCGTCAACGGTACGGCGATAGCCGCGGCCACGGAGTACGAACTGATTACCCACGTGCCTTGGCTATTGGACACGCCGAGGCCGCCGGAGATCGCCGGCACCGCGACGTTCGTTACCGTCGAATCCAGGACTTCGATGAAGGTGGCCAGCGACAACGCGAACGTCAGCAAGGCGAGTTGCGCGCCGCGCATGCGGGGTACGCTGTGCTCGCCTGCGGAGTCCGGGCCAGGGCCTGGGCCAATACCATGCCCCGTATCGGCCGGCAGCGGCGTAGCGGCGCTCATACGCTATGTCCGATGGCGGCAAGCGCCGGCGACACCATGCGGCCGGCAGTTTGCTCGCGCACCCCGGCCGGCATGAAAGCTTCGATATAGCGTGCGGCGGTCTCGCAGCCGTCCGGCGACGCCGCGAGGCGGTCCTGCACGCGTCCGCACTGGGTCGCGATCGACGGGCTGCCAAGCACTTGCCTCAAGGCACGAGCAAGCGCTTGCGGTTGCAGCGGCCTGTCCAGCCGAACGCCGCATCCACTCACGACGACACGCTGTGCGTTATCGAACTGATCGTGCGCGAACGGCGTGACCACCTGCGCAATACCGGCGGCATACGCCAGCGCAGCAGTGCCGATGCCGCCGTGATGCACGAGCGCACGGCAGCGCGGCAACAGCGTCTGCAGCGGGACGTAACGCCGCTTGAGCAACGCGCCCGGCGCGTCTGCGCGCACATCGGTCTCAATAGCAGCCGCTTCGGTTTTGGACGCATCCGGTGTCAGAAGAATGCCGCGCAGCCCACCTTCCCTCAACGCCGCGCTCACGGCATTTGCATAGCGTTCCTGATCGATCAGCGTCGAGCCCGCTGTGAAAACCACAGGCCGCTCGCCCGCAGCGAGAAATGCGTCGAGTTGCGGATCGGGCGCGATCGCGCTCGTGTCGTTGAACAGCGGAAACCCGCTGAGGCAGCGCGGCGCCGGCCAATCCGGTTGCGCTTGCGCGAACCAGTCCGGAAACAGGCACAGCACACCGTCGGTCGAATGCAGCCACTCGCCAAAAATGCGCCGCACCGGTGCGAGCCCCAGTTCCGCGCGCACCCCATTCAATGCGGGGCCGCAGACCTTGTCGAGCACCTGTCGCTCGATTAGCCGCAGCAGCGCCGTTTTTACAGCCAACGGCAAGCCACGCGGAATCGTCAGACGCGGGTGGGTGGGCGGCGCATGCGCGGACAGCAGGGTCGACGGCGACACCTGTACCGACACGAACGGCACACGATACAACTCCTGCATCAGCCGTGCGGAAAAAGCCCATAACGTGCCGACCAGCACAGTATTGCTATCGGTCAACGCGGCCAGCGTGTCGAAATGCGGTCGCAGTGTCGGTGCGATCACCGCCCATAACGTCCGGAACGAAGTACGCGGATGCCATAGCGCCGGGTTCGCCATCGCCGCTTCATATTCAGCGGCGGTGCCGATTGGCACAAAAGCAAAGCCCTGTCGCACGGCAGCTTCCGCGAACGGTGGATGCGTGCAAAAGACGATCTCATGGCCGCGCGCGGCCAGCGCCGCACCGATGCCGAGCAACGGATGCACATCGCCGGCCGAGCCGATCGCGGTAATGATGACCTTCGCCATTCGGGCAGCTCAGAAGAGACCGGGAATCAGCGCAGCGACGTCGCGGCGATACTGTGAATACGCACGGCCGAAGTGCCCGGTCAGCCAGCTTTCCTCGACCCGCACCTTGTACGCCAGCGATGCGAAAATCAGCGATAGCCCGACTACGCCACGCCATTGCGCGCCGATCAGCACGGCCCCCAGAAGTGCCAGCAGGCAGCCTGTATAGATCGGATGACGAACCAGCCCGTAAGGCCCGCTGCGCACCAGTTCATGCCCTTCCTTCAGCGTGACCGACACGCTCCAGTTGGTGCCCAGATGCAGCCGCGCCCACACGGAAAAAGCAAGCCCAGCGAGGAGCACGGCGAAGCCGGCCAGCTGGAGCGGCCCGATTGCATGCAGATCGACGGACAACGCCGCTGCGGTGAAGTCCGGCAACACGATCAACGCGCCGCCGCCAATCAGCGGGATCGACTGCAACGTGCGCGACAGCGATGCCTCCTTGCGCGCGGTCTGTTTGACCCGGTTCGACGTCGCGACCCAATACAGCAGCCACAGCGCCCACGGTACGACAATGGCAATGCTCTGAGCGATATTCACGGTAGTTCGACCTGTTGGAACGAGTGATCGGCGGTAGTCTGCAAGGCGATGTTTGTGATGTTTGCAATAGCGGGTTGCGGCACCGGCATGGTGGGTGAGCGCGCGCCGAACGCGTCGAAGCGCTCGAGCACGCGGCCTGCCGCCTGCGCCGGCGGGGCGCCGAAGTAATCGAAAATCGCTGTCCTGACCTGGCGTAGCGCGGGCCGTCCTTCGAGATCGAGAAAGTGCCCGGCCTGCTCGATCGTGACAAACTCGGCGCGCTTCAGATGCGCGCTGAGCGAGCGGGCATCCTCAGGCGTGGTGTAGTTGTCGAGCTCGCCGTTGAGGAACTTCAATCCGCACTCGATGTTGCGAAACTCGTGCAGATAGTCCTCCGGACGAATGGCCAGAATCTGGTCGACGTGAAACGCCACCTGATCCTGCTCGTCGCGTGGGAGCGTGGAAAGATAGCGGTAGTTGTAGAGCTTCATGATGCGCGGCAGATGCTGGCCAACCGTATCGTTGAGCAGCTGCGCGGCCTTCAGATTTTCGCCGGCGGCGATGTGGTCGCGTGCCGCGGTCACATACGCGGTCATCGCCTCGTTGAGCAGCGGCGAGAACGACGCAATCACCGCGCGCCTCACGCTGGTGCGCGCGCGAGAGAGCGCAAGCAGCGACGCCACCCCGCCCCACGACACCGACAACAGGAAAGCCGGCTCGAATAAGCCTATTAGATGCAACAGAATGTCGACTTCATCGTCTTTTGTAAGAACGAAGTCACACACGTTATGCGCTTTCGATTGACCCGCATAAGGTAAATCGAAACAAATCGGGTTATAGCGTTCACCGAGGTATTTGATTGTCTGCCCGAACGACGCTGTGGTAGCCAACGCGCCGTTGATCAGAATGACACTCTCGAAGGCCGGATCGAATACGTGACGTTCAACGTAGACTTTCAGGCCCGCCGGTAGCGGAACAAGGAGTTTTTCGATGGGCATGGCGTATTCGCATGCACTTGCGCAAGCAGGTGCGTACCGATACCGCGCCCGCACTCGCGGACGCCTTGCGGCCGTACTACCGGGGATCAGGCCCATGCGATCTGCCTTTGCGCCGGCAAATCCGATCCGCGACGACCGCTGCTGCACCGAAAGCATGCATCACTCGATGTGATGTATGCCGACTCTCCCTAGCGCGTGCCTGAACTCCGGCGCGCTTCAATCGAGCGTTCGATGCCTCGTAATATATTTATATGTAATTCGGCAAAGCCTGCTTCAATCTGTACCGCATGCCATCCGTTGACGCGAGTCTGCATTCACTGCGTGAAGACTTCATGTCAATATACGATGACGGAAAGCTTTTTAACACACTTCAAAAATAAAAGCTAAAAAAAGTCATTGGGCATATGTTCGAAATCCACAGAAAAATGTAATTGAAAGGAATCGGCGCCGCGTGACGCGGCGTCATGGCGCCACAGTTGCATATTGAACGACAGGACATGTGCCGGAACAGCCCGCATGCTGCGCGAGCGAGCGCAGCATGCGGGCTTGCACGCGTTGGGTAGCAGGACGTGGTGTTGTCCAGACGTCAGAACGGGACCGGGGACAAGCGGTTATACCGGCGCGCACTCGCCGCCGATAGACACTACCGGACCAGCGAGAATGCTTCCCGGCTGGCAATCTCACCCGCGCCGTACACGCCAACCACCGTATAGTCGGACGCCACGCATTCGAACGTCGCGCCCTGAAACGTGATGACAAAGTGGCGTTGCACAGGACCGGGCGAACTGACGGCAGAAATCTCGGCGGCCAGCGACGAATTCATCACTTCGTGAACCGAGTAGCGACTGAGCCCACGCGAAGCCAGCGGATGGATCTCGAGATCGGCGTCGCCTGGCGGGCCGAGCCGATGAAACACAGCATCGGGAAATAGCACGGTACAAAATGGATCGTCGTCGGAATCGAATGGTCCGAACCGTTCGAAGTCGGACTCGGCAATCGGATAAGCCAGAATCACCCGACGATCGCTGGAAACAATGAATGGTTCGGCAGCGTCGACTGCAGGCTGAGGAACAGAGTCCAGCAGGACGACATAGTCTTCCTGCTGGGGTGAATCGAGCGTGCTGGTCATCTACTTCAGAACTCCGTTGCGCTCACGCGCCGGCTTGCACCGTCGAGGTTTGCGGCGCCGCGGCAACAACCCGCTTCGCACCGGCTTTGGCTTTGCTGCCGGTCTTACGACCCGGTGTTTTCTTTGCAGCGGCGGTTTTCTTCACAGCAACCTTCTTTGCCACGGCTTTTTTCGCAGCAGGCCTGCCGGCGCCTTTCTTTACCGCAGTCTTTTTAGCCGCCGCGGTGCTCTTCTTTGCAGCCGCTTTGGACGCCACGGCCTTTTTCGCCGTCACGCCTTTCTTGGCAGCGACATTGCGGGTCGCGGCAGCGCCGTCGATCAGAAACTGGGTTCGGTCTTTAACCGTTGCGAGCCACGCCGGTGCCGGACCGCGTCCGCTCCAGGTGGCGCCCGTTTTCGGATCGAGATACTTCGGCGGCTGAGCACCTTTAGGCTGGCCTTTTTTCCCGGCCTTGGTGTGACTGACCGCAGCCTTGGCCGTGGACTTCAGTTCGCTCGCCCCTTCAATCAGGAATTGCGTGCGGTCTTTCACTGCGGCAATCCATGCCGGTGCGCGCCCGTGGCCTGTCCAGGTCGCGCCGGTTTTATGGTCGCGGTACTTCGGAATCGACTTGCCTGCAGCGCCTTTTGCCTTGCCACTTGCAGCACGTCCATTCAGGGCGCGCGCGGCGCGCCTCGCCTTTGCCTTTGCCTCGATATCGGCAGTAGTCAGACCGTGCTTGAGCATCAGGTCGCGAATCTGGTCGACCGCGGCTTGTGCTTTCCTGGCGATAAGCACGTCGGCTTGTGCCTGAAGCTTCTTCAGCTTTGCCTGGATTTGCTCTAACGTGGGCATTTGATCGCTCCTTATGTGGTAATCGATCGAACTATGCCATGAATAGCGTCGGAAAGGCAGATCTATGCCGCTATAAAGGCAACAGACTCACACGAGAATGCATACCGTGGAGTACGAACCTTTCGAGTTCGCTACTGGAGAACCGTATTCTTTAGCTATTCCGATTGCCGGCGATCTACCTAAGTCGGAGTAAAAACAACAACCTGGCGATCGGCTATGTACCGCACACTGCGCATGAACCGGTACTGCTGATCGTCCGCGGTTATCCGGTTGAGTCCCAATTGCGTCAATGCCAGCATCTCGTCGGCCTGAAAGGCAGCCACTACGCCGTGATCCGTCAACTCCTCCAGCGTGCCGGACGGATCGCCAATATAGACACTGCGTACCTGCGTGCCAATCCGCATCAGAACCACACTCTCGCCTTCGTCGAGCGCCAGTTCGAGATAGCCGGCAAGCGTTCGTAATGAATCCGGTGTGGAGGCCTGGGCCTGATAGATCGCAGCATTCGATGGCGTCATTTCTGTTTCCCCATCACCCGCATAGAGAGAAGCCGGCCGCTGTGCAATGCGGCAATAACTGCTTCTACTATAGGCAAGCATTCGGAGATTCAAAGGGCGGCCATTCATTTTTTTCGCCGGTAACCCCGCGTTACCAATCTCGCAGCGCTGTTTCACCTGTGTCTGGACCGCCCTTCTACACTCCGAACCGTATTCAGAAGCAAAGCAATGACGGTTCGGCAGTACTCGAATGCATCGCACCCGAATGTGCAAGGAGAAGGAAAATGAACAAGAAGATCGTTGGCGCGGCACTTGGCCTGGCCTTTCTCGCGGCATCGTCGATAGCATCGGCGCATGTGGACATAGCCGTCGGAGTCGGCATTCCCGTCGGCGTAGTTGCGCCGCCTCCCGCTTATGCCGCACCGCCGGTCGCCTATGGTCCGGCTCCAGTCACGGTTGCCTACGATGGCTATGGTGGTTATGGTGGCTATGGAGACTGGCGCGCACGCGAGTGGCGTGAGCGCCGCGAATGGCGTGAACATGAATGGCGCCGCGAGCAATGGCGCGAGCACGAATGGCATGAACGCGGCCGCTGGGGCGGCTATTGAAATAGCGCGCTACCGCGCCATTTCCGAAGAACTCATAGTCTGGACCGTTCACGCGATCCGCAGTCCGTACGCCGGCAGAATCTCCTGCGTCGTCACGAAGCGGTGCTCCTTGACCGCGTCGTGAAAGCGCCGGTAATCACTGTTCTCAAAGACGGCGCTCCACCGGGGCCGATCCCCGCTGTCGTCGTCGGACTGCAAACCGGTAGCTTTGTATTTCCAGGAGCCGATTCCCTTGGGCACGTACTCCGGAATCGACTCTGACAGGCCGGGAATCGCGCCTGTTTTCACCGCTTCGCAAAGGGTCTGCAGGCGCTTATTGTCGTCCGGGTTCCGATTGGTGTCGAGAAGCATGGTCAGTGCGGCTCGGACATCTTCCGGCAAACCGGCGTGGTTTTCGAAATCTTCGCGGCCCGCCACGTAGGCGCGCACCGCGCGGCAAGTCATCTCGGCCGCTTGCATGAACTCGGGCAGATTGTGCCTTTTGACGCGTACATTTCTGCCGTCGGTGTAATGCCATTTCGCCCACGGCTGGTCAGGATAATGCAAGGCCGCGCCGTGACCGACAGGCAGCGCAAGCGTCAGTACATCTTCCTCGATGTGCTCGACCAGATGTTGCGTGGCGCGTTTCAGACGGGCAAACCAGCCTTCCGGCGTGCAATCTTCAGCCTCCAGCATATGGACACGATTCGTCGGACTTTCGATTCCGGCGAAACCCTGGTGAGCCCACGTATCGACGTAGGTGTGAAGCGTCACACCGAGACGATGCAAAGCCGTATCGGCGCCTCGCTGCCGGATCGCCCGGCGCACCACTTCGCGGGCCACGGCGCTATCCGGCCGGCACACCGCTTTGTCTTCGAGCGTTTCCCCGACACCGGCGGGCAGAAAATGAAATGGCGCCCATACCAGCCGGTTCTGGTCATTTTCCGCGTTGGTATAGTCAAATAGTTTGTGCGCGGTGGCGAAGCGCTCGAAAGTTTCACCGCCTGAAAAACGCAGTATTCCTGACGTGGTCGCGTCGTCGACGTACTGGCAAGCATGCGCCACCGTGATTGCCTCCCCGGCTGCCATTCCGCCGATACGTGCAGCGATATAGACGACCCCGTAGTGAAAATCGATGTTCATAAAAGGCGCTCCCGACGCGCAACGAACGATGGCCAGAGATTCCGGAATGCGCAAGGCGGCAGTTGCAGCGCGGCGCACGAATAGAACGTAAACGACCGAATGCAATAGAACTTTAAAAGAAAACAATGTCGCCGGCACTCAACGAAACTCATAGGCCACGCCGACGTCACACATGATCTGATTGCGTGTGCCGTGCTACGTAACTGGAAAGCCAGTCGCAATGCGAATCGGCACGCCGTGCCGCATTGCCTCTTATTCGAACCTTCGGGCCGCAATAGCTACGGCAACGAAAGCTAATGAACGAAAAGCAGCGACGAATGCACTGCCCCAAAAGAAAAACCCCGCTTCGATCTCCGAAGCGGGGTTTTTCCTGGTGCGCATCGCGCCGTGTTACTTGACGATACCGACGAGTTCGACTTCAAACGTCAGGTCGCTATTCGCCGGGATCACACCGACGCTGCGCTCGCCATAAGCAGTGGCCGCCGGGCAGGTCAGCTTGGCCTTCTCGCCGACTTTCATTTTCTGCACGCCTTGCGTCCAGCACGGAATCACGCGATTGAGCGGGAAAGTTGCCGGGCCGCCGTGCTTCGCCGAACTGTCGAACTCCGTGCCGTTGGCGAGCGTGCCGCGATAGTTCACCTTCACGACATCGTCAGCGGACGGTTGCGGGCCCGTGCCCTGCGTCAGATGTTCAACGATTACGCCGGAAGGCAATTTTTCAGTGGTGGCAGCGGCCATTGCCGTGGAAGAAAGAACTGCCGCGGCGACCAGAGCAACGATAGATTTCAAAGCAAGTCTCCAGGTGGGTAGTGCGCGTCATTGTAGCGGATCACTTGTTGCAGCCACGGGGATCATGCACGCAGGTTTATTCGACGTCTTCATTCAATAGCGGAATCGCCCCGGGAATTGCCCCAGGAACCGATCCAGACAGCGACTCGCTTCTGGCGATTTCGCGTTGCGTCAGTTGCGCGGCCTGCTGCTCCATCCGCTTGAGCAAGCCGTCGAGCAGATGTGCTTCTTCATTGCTCAGGCAGGCCGCGAACTCGGCGTTATAGCGTTGCCCGCTCAGGCGCGCCTGTTCGTAGGCGAGACGGCCGGCTTCAGTGAGCGTGAGCACGGTCAGCCGCTTGTTCTGCGGCAGGCGCGTTTTCGCAATCAGACCTTTATTCACCATATTGGCGACACAACGGCTCGCCACCACCATGTCGAGCGCGGCCGATTCGGCGAGCCGGGACAGACTCGTGTCGGGGTACTTGCCGACGAACGCGAGAATGCGCCAATCGCGCCGGCTAATGCCAAGTTCCCGACGAAACATCAGCCCGACGCCCTGGGTTGCCACACGCGCCAGGTTGTGGAGCCGGTAAAGCAGGAATTCATCGATGTGCTCTGGATGCTTCAGCACAGGTGTTGATCGAGGGTCGGTCGCGGACACGGTGAGCGCACATCTAACAAAGGGTTGACGGCCATTATGACGTGCTTTTGCGGCAACGGCGCCGGCCTATTGTGCATTCGCACATATATTTGATTAGGTCAATCGTCGGATTCGTTTCTAGCATCGAGTCTTCTTCCCGGTCTTTCCCATTTCAGGCCGCAAGGCCGCAGACGGTGCTTATAGATGGCGGATACCCGCAACGTTCTCTTCATCATGTGCGACCAGCTTCGCCGCGATCACCTCGGCTGCTACGGACATCCCTACCTGCAAACCCGTCATATCGACGCGCTGGCCGCGCGCGGCGTGCGTTTCGACAACGCATTCGTCAGCTCCGGCGTATGCGGTCCGTCGCGCATGTCGTATTACACCGGCCGCACGATGAGCAGTCACGGCGCCAACTGGAACCGGGTGCCGCTCTCGATCGGGGAAATGACGCTCGGCGAATACCTGCGTCTGAATGGCCGCTCGCTCGCGCTGGCCGGCAAGACGCACGTGATGGCTGACGGCAACGGCATGCAGCGGCTCGACATCGCGCGCCAGAGCCCGCTCGGACTGCGCCTCTCGACCGGCTCGTTCGACGAACTCGACCGCTACGACGGTCACCACGAGCCCGGCAAGGAGAGCGGCTATCCGGCCTTTTTGCGTGCACACGGCTACGTCAGCGACAAACCGTGGAGCGACTTCGCAATCAGCGTGGAAGACGACAGCGGCGCGGTGCATTCCGGCTGGAAAATGCGCAACGTGCGCTGGCCGGCGCGGGTGGCCGAGCCGCATTCCGAAACGGCCTACATGACGGATCAGGCGATCCGCTACATCGAGCAGCAGGGCGACGCGCCGTGGGCCTTGCATTTGTCGTACGTAAAGCCGCACTGGCCCTATGTCGCGCCGCGGCCCTACCACAATCTGTATTCGCTCGATCAATGCCTGCCGCTCGCGCGCAAGGCCGCCGAACTCGACAATGCCCACCCCGTGGTTGCCGCGTATCGCACTCACGAAGAGAGCGCCAATTTCGCGCGTGAAGAAGTGTCGAACACCGTACGGCCGGTTTACCAAGGTCTGATCCAGCAGATCGACGACCATCTCGGCCGGCTGTGGGACACGCTCGAACGGCTGGGCCGTTGGCAAGACACGTTGATCGTCTTCACCGCCGATCACGGCGACTTCCTCGGCGATCATTGGCTCGGCGAGAAGGAACTGTTCTATGACACCGTGCAGCGCGTGCCGATGATCGTCTACGATCCGTCGACGCGAGCCGACGCCACCCGCGGTAGTGCCGAAACGCGCTTCGTATCGGGCATCGACGTGGTGCCGACGGTACTCGACGCGCTTGGCCTGCCGGCCTATGAAGAGCGCATCGAAGGACACTCGGTTCTGGCACTCACGCGCGGCGAAACGGAGCATGCCGAAGGCTGGCGCGATTACGTGGTCTCCGAACTCGACTATAGTTTCCGCCGCACGCGTCTCGCACTGGGACGCAAGCCCGATGAATGCCGCGGCTGGATGGTGCGCGACACACGCTGGAAGTACATACACTGGCAAGGATATCGCCCGCAACTCTTCGATCTGGCGAACGATCCTAACGAATACAGCGATCTTGGCGCCGATGCGAGTCACGCCCCCATCCGCGCGCAAATGCATGCGAAGCTCGCGGACTGGTACGGCTCGTTGAAACAGCGCGTCACGATCGACAACCCGACGGTCGAGAGCAAGACGGACACGCACAAGGACTGGGGGGTCTTTTTCGGCGAGTGGTAGCACGGGCAACTGGCACGAAAGTACGCGCATGCGCCTCGATGAAAGCTTCAGATAGCGCCCCAGGCGCAGATTGACTCAGCGTCACACGAATAAATCATAGGCGCCCGGCATAACATACCGGACCGCAAGGAGACACCATGCAGCGCTCGCCCGCACTGACGCCCGACGACGCGATCTATCGGAAGATCGCGCGGCGCATCGTGCCGTTTCTATTCATCTGTTACGTGGTCAATTTCATCGACCGCGTCAATATCGGGTTCGCAAAATTGCAGTTCCTGCAGGACCTGAAACTCGACGACGCAGTATTCGGCTTCGCGGCAGGAATGTTCTTCGTCGGCTACCTGCTGTTCGAGTTGCCGAGCAACCTGCTGCTGGACCGTATCGGCGTGCGCAAGACGCTGTTGCGGATCATGGTGCTGTGGGGTCTTCTGACTGTGCTGCTGATGTTCGTCAGGAGCGCGAGCGTGCTGTATCTGCTGCGTTTCCTGCTGGGCGCCGCCGAAGCCGGCTTCTTTCCCGGCATCATTCTTTATCTGACGTACTGGTTTCCCGACCGGCAACGCGGACGCATCACGAGCCTGTTCATCATGGCCGTGCCGTTGGCGGGCATCATCGGCGGCCCGCTGTCGGGCTGGATCATGGGGCATTTCCACAACATGCTCGGCTTGCGCGGCTGGCAGTGGCTATTCCTGATCGAAGGGGTGCCGGCTATCCTACTCGGCGTAATGGCGATGCTCTATCTGGACGATCGCCCAATGCACGCAAAATGGCTGAGCGACGCGGAAAAGGCCCACATCACCGCCGCGCTCGACACGGATCGACAGCAGCGCGGCGCGCGCCACGCGCCGCCCGCGCGGCTCTCCGATGTGTTGCGCAACCCGCGGATCTATCTGCTCTCGGCGATCTATTTCTGCGTGTTCATGGGGCTCAATGCGGTCGGTTTCTGGATTCCAACGCTGTTGCGGCACGTCGGCGTGCAACAGATCGGCAATATCGGCTGGTTGAGCGGCGCGATTTCGCTTTGCACGGCAATCGGTATCGTGGTGATCGGACGCAGCTCGGATCGTCACGCCGAACGGCGCTGGCATGTGGCGTGCTGCGGCTTTGCGGTGGCCGGCAGTTTTCTGCTGCTGCCGCTCGCGGCGCACAGCGTGCCCTTCACCGTCGCCCTGCTGGTGGTCGCGTCGACCTGCATCTACGCGACGCTGAGCATTTTCTGGACGATCCCCACCGCGTATCTGGATGGCGGCGCAGCCGCGGCCGGTATTGCGACGATCACTGCGATCGGCGCGATTGGCGGTGCGGTGAGCCCTTCATTGGTCGGCATGTTGAAGGCCGAAACCGGCAGCGTCTACGCGGGCTTTGCCGTCATCGCGGCGCTCCTGATTGCCGGTATGGTCGCACTGCTGCGGGCCGTGCCCGCGCCGCATCGCGAAGCGGTAGGTACGGTCGGGCCGGTTGTGTTGAAGTAGGCGGACGCGCGTTCAGGTTCGATTAATTCTGGTAGTCCGGACGGCGCATCGCGCATCCCTTTGCTGCGTCTGCGCTGTGAGCCTTGAAGTCCGCAAGCATCGTTTCGCGCTCGCGGATATCTGGGTTTGGCATCTGGAATGGGCGGGCGCGAGCGTGAGCGGATAAGTGGCCATCCGCTTGTGTGATCCCCGCCTGGACATCAGCGCGGGAAGCCGCTTGCCGGCCGCCGCGCGCTGAGAAACGTTCCTTGGGTCAATGGCCGTGGCCGCCGCCGTAACCGCCGCCATGGCCGCCGCCGTTGCCGAAGCCACCGCCGTGGCCTTGGCCGCTGGCGCCTTTGCCGCCGTTGCCGTTGCCGTGACCGCCATCACCATGGCCACCGTCGCCGTGGCCGCCGTCGCCATGGCCGCCATCACCGTGGCCACCGTCACCATGGCCGCCGTCGCCGTGGCCACCATCGCCATGACCGCCATCACCATGGCCGCCGTTGCCATGACCGCCATCGCCGTGGCCGCCATCACCATGACCGCCGTCG